>Ga0335085_10000401_pt1 | contig 125811 bp, 119 predicted proteins | sample Lox_Sample_45_FD_206712 | JGI IMG/M metagenome (GOLD analysis project Ga0335085, IMG submission 206712) | Soil microbial communities from Loxahatchee National Wildlife Refuge, Florida, United States - Lox_Sample_4.5 | ecosystem: Environmental > Terrestrial > Soil > Wetlands | place: USA...
GGGGGCTAAGAGGCTAAGTTGATGCCGCTTAGCCCCTTAGTGTCTTAGCCACTTAGCCCCTATCTTGCCTCCGTGACCGGGCAACCCCCCACCCCCCCTCCCACCACCCAGGAGCGCGCCGCCCTCTCCCGGGAGCTCGGGGAATTCCTGATCGAGCTGTCCATCGCTCTCCACAAGCACTCGATGTACCCGTCGGGGCATCCCTCCCTGCAACCCGCCGCCGCCGGCGTGCTGCGGCGCCTGATCCACCTCCTCGGCGAGCGGCCCACCCTCTCCCTCGGCGTCGCCCGGAACCAGCTGATCATCGAGGGCGTGGCGACCGACTCGAAGCATCCGGTGCTCTCCGAGCTCGCCGGGCGCCTGCACCGGCACCACCTGGGAGCGCTGTCCTTCGCCCGGGGCATCGGGGGAGGCGAGCTGGAAGAGGCCCTGCGCCTCCTGTCGGTCGAGCCCGGCCGCGGGGTGGAGGCGATCGGCCTCCAGAACCGGGAGCTGGTCCCGCAGTGGGACCACGTGAAGCTCCACCCCCTCACCTACGACCGTCTCGAGCTGCTCGACGAAGAGGGCGAGCCCGCCACGTCGCGGGCGGAGCGGGCGAGGAGCGCCCAACTGTGGATCGGGCTGGCCCGGGCCGCGCTGGCGGGGGAGCTGCCCGACGACGACCAGGCGTCCGAGGTGAAGCCCGCCGTCGTGGCTCAGGCCATCGACCGGCACGGCCGGGGCGAAGCCTACGACCAGGTGATCGTGGGCTACCTCCTGCAGATCGCCGAGGAGCTCAAGACGTCCGGCGGCCGCGAGGGCATCGAGCTCCGGCGCCGGACCTCCCGCTTGATCTCCGAGCTGCGCCCCGAAACGCTCCAGCGCCTGGTCGAAATGGGCGGGGACCTCGGGCAGCGCCACAAGTTCGTCCTCGACGCCACGCACGGGATGGCGGTGGATGCGGTCCTCGAGATCCTGCGCGCCGCGGCCACCAGCTCGAACCAGACCATCTCCCATTCGCTGGTGCGGATGCTCTCGAAGCTCGCCGCGCACGCGGAGCAGGGGACCGCGGAGGTCCGTCCGCTCGCCGACGCCGCGCTGCGGGAGCAGGTGGAGCAGCTCCTTTCGGGATGGCAGCTCGAAGACCCCAACCCGGGCGCCTACGGCACCGCGCTGCAGCGGATGTCGCGCGCCGCGCCGCTCTTCGCCACGCCGTCCGAATCCGTCTTCGCGGCGGAGGACGAACGCCTGGTGGAAATGAGCCTCGAGCTGGACGTCATCGGCCCCACGGTGTGGCGGGCCGTGAGCAACATGGTGAGCGGCGACGCGCTGCCGCGCCTGCTCGAGCTGCTCGATGGCGCGCCTCCGGGAACCCGCGCCGGCGCCGAGGTCCGGGACCGGACCTTCACCGCCACCGCGGTGTCGCGGATCCTGTCGGAGGAGCCCCCCGACTTCCCGCTCCTCGACCGCCTCCTGCCGGTGGTCGGCGCGCCGGCGGCCGGACCGCTGCTGGATGCGCTCGCGACCGCGAACGCCCGGGCCACCCGGCGGGGGCTGCTCGACCGGCTCGGAAGAATGGGCGCGGCCCTGGCGCCCGCGATTCTGCCCCGGCTGGCGGACGAGCGCTGGTACGTGGTCCGGAACCTGCTGGCCCTGCTCGACGACCTGCCGGAGCTGCCCGACGGCTTCTCCCCGGCCGCGTTCCACTCGCACGCGGATCCCCGGGTACGCCGGCAGGCGCTCAAGCTCGAGCTCCGCCATCCCGCGGAGCGGGAGCACGCGCTCCTCGCCGCCCTCGCGGACCGGGACCGGCAGACGCTCCACCTCGCCCTCATGGCCGCGCAGACCGCGTGCCCCCCGTCGGCGGTGCCGCTCCTCCTGCAGCGGGCTCGGGATGAGTCCCTGCCGTCCGACGACCGCGCCCTGGCCATCAAGGCGCTCGGCCGCACCCGCGCGCCCGAGGCACTCCTCATTTTGGTCGACCTGACCGACGGCGGACGGACGCTCCTGGGCCGGGCGAAACTGCCGCCCAAATCCCCGGAGCTCCTCGCGGCGCTCTCCGCGCTCGCCGCCGGGTGGGGCACGGATGACCGGGCGACGGCGGTGCTGGCGCGCGCGGCCCAGCACGAGGACGCCGACGTCCGGGCCGCCACCGACCCGGGGATCGGCACGGCGTGAGCGACCCGGTCAAGTTCCTCGGGTCACTGGCCCAGGCGCTCGCCGGGATGTCTCTGTACGGCGACGGGCATCCGGCCCGCGCCCGGGGCATCGACGCCGCCTTCGAGCAGCTGGCGGGGCTGCAGCAGGACACGCCCACGCTCTTCACGTTTCTCGGGGACGAAGTCGTCTACGGCAAGCTGCCGCTGCGCGAGCTCAAAGCCTGGGACTGGTCGCTGCGGCTGGCCCAGGCGGGAATCCAGCGGCTCGAGTTCGCGCCGGGCGTGACGCGGGACGACTTCGAGATCTTTCTCGAGGAGGTCCTGGCCCGCCTCACCCTCGCGACCATCGACACGTCCGAAGTCCGCCAGACCCGCCGGACCAGCATCAAGTTCGGGAGCGTGGGGATCCGCGGGGAACAGCCGGGCCCGAAGGACGAGCCCCTGCCCACGGCCACCATCCGCTTCTCGCTGGGCGAGGAGGCCGAGGCGATCCGGTGGATGCACGACGAGGTGAAAGCCAACGGGGGCCTGCCCCTCGCCGAGGCCGAGGCGGTGGTGCGGTCCCTGTCGGTGGCGATGCACGGAGACCGTCAGATCGTCCTGCCGCTCCTCCAGCTGAAGGAGTTCGACCAGTACACCACGACCCACTCGATGAACGTGTCGGTGCTGGCGATGGCGCTCGCCGAGTTCATGGGCATGGGGGCGACCGACGTCCGGGGGTTCGGCGTGGCCGGACTCCTCCACGACCTGGGGAAGATCAAGATCCCGGTCGAGATTCTCACCAAGCCGGGGAAGCTGTCCCCCGACGAGCGGCTGGTGATGAACCGGCACCCGGAAGAGGGGGCCCGGATCATTCTCGAGGCCGAAGAGGACCTGGATCTGGCGGCCGTCGTCGCCTACGAGCATCACATCATGCTGAACGGCGGCGGGTATCCGCGGATGCACTTCGGGCGCGCCTGCCACCGGGCCAGCAATCTCGTGCACGTGTGCGACGTGTACGACGCGCTCCGGACCAAGCGGCCCTACCGCGACGCCTGGGAGGCCGACCGGATTCTGCCGTACCTCGAGGGCCGCGCGGGCATGGAGTTCGACCCCGACGTGGTGCAGGCGTTCACGGCGATGATGCGGAAATGGGAACCGCGGGTCGCGGTCCTCGCGAACGAGCAGGCGCCGGTGGCGGCCGCCGCACCCGCCGCGGAATCGGGGGTACCGGAGGGAGCGCCCCCATCGTCCCCCCCTTCGTGAGGTTACGCATGCGGTACGCGGTGATGCTGCTGGTGGCCGGGTTCCTGGTCCGCGGCGCGGCGGGGCAGAGCGCCCGCCGCGTGCACCTCGAGGGGGAATGGGAGGCGAAGGCCTCCGACGGCCTCCACTACGTGATGGTGCGCGCGGATTCCTCGGCCCAGTTCGGCGAACAGGTGGCGCGCTGGCGGCTGGTGGGGGACAGCATCTGGTTCACGCTGGGGGACGGCGCCTGGCAGGTCTACGGCCTCAAGGTGTCGGGAGAGAAGCTCACCCTCTCCGGGGGCGACCTGGACAAGCCCGTGACCCTGCGCCGGGTCGGCCCGCCCACGCCCCGGCCCGCGGGGCTCGTGGTTCCGGACGCGCCGCCTGACACGGCTCGGGCCTGGGACTAGGGGCGGGTCAGAATCCCGGTGATGCGCCAGCCGGGAGCGCCACGGCGGAAGGTCATGGTGAACGACTGGTTCCACTCCCTGGGGGCCGGGTGCGGCCCATCGGGCAGGTCCCGGAAGTGTCCCCGAACCACTCCGCGCGCGCCGGCGCCCCTCAGCTTGAGGGAATCCGTGTTGAACGTGACATCCACGCTGGTCACCCCCGCGAACAACCGCTGCCACTGACTGACCTCGTCGTTGGTAATCGAGGGATACAGCGTCTTCATGTTCGCCACCTGCCGGCTCTGAATGGCCCGCGCGAAGTCGTCGAGCAGCTGGGCGATGGCCTCGCGGGGATTCGGGGGCTGTGGGGTCACGGTTCGCACCCGCGCGCCCGCCGCCACCGCGGCGTTCTCCGCCGCCGCCGCCGCCAGCGCCGCCATCACGTAGTTCCGCCCCGCGAAGAGGGAGTCGGCCTGGGCCAGTGCCGCCGGCGCGCCGGTCGGCGCCGTGCCGGCCTTGATCGAGTGCACAAGCGTGGCGGCCCGGTCGAGCCGGCGCCGCGCGTCGGTCCGGGCGCTGTCGGTCTCCCCGACCGCCTTCCGGTATTGCACCACGGCGCCGCTGTAGCCCGCGGTCGCCCGCACCGGGTCGGCGCCGCGCGCGGCCTGGTCCGCCGCCAGCAGCATCCCGTCGGCGACCAGCATCGACGGTACGTTGTTGACCAGCCCGCCCGCCGCCCGCGCCCGGACCCGGGCGCCGTAGGCGGAATCCCGGGCGGCGGCGACCCGGGGGGTGAGACCCGGGATGGGGCGGGGATCGAAGAGCGGCGGATTGGCATGCCGGAGCGGCGCGGCCGCCGGCGGGGGCGCGGGGGGCGGCGTCGAGAGCGCGACGTAGGCGACCACGACGGCCGCGGCCAGCAGGCCGAGGAGCGCCATCAGCCGGGTGCGGAGCGAGGTCGGCGCCGCCAGACGGAGCGAGATCCGCGTGAACGGCGACCGGAGCAGATCGATCCGCTCGGTCGTGGTGGTCGTGGGGTCCGACAGCGCGTGACGGATTCCGAGGAGTGTGCTCCGGAAGTCGTCCGCCGTGGCGAAGCGCTCCGACGGCGTCTTGGCCATCGCCTTGAGCGTCACCCGCTCGAGCGAGGCCGGGATGGAGGGCGCCACGGTGCGCAGCGGCTTCGGCGTGGTGGACAAAACCTGGTAGAACACGCCGTGCACGGTCTCGGCTTCAAAGGGCCGCTCGTAGGTGAGCAGCTCGTAGAGCAGACACCCCGCCGCGAAGACGTCCGTCGCCGGCGTGATCTCCCCGTTCGTGATCTGCTCAGGCGCCATATAGGACGGCGTCCCGACGATCACGCCCCCGGAGCCCGTGTGGTCCGCGTTCTGCAGCCGGGCGATGCCGAAGTCCATGATCTTGACGCGGCCGTCCGACGCGATGCGCACGTTCGAGGGCTTGATGTCCCGGTGGATGACGCCGCGGGCGTGCGCGTAGCCGAGGCCCTGGAGGAGCTCGACCACGAGATCGAGCTTGTGCTCGAGGGGGAGCGGCGCGCGGACGGCGATGAGGTCGGACAAGTCCCGCCCTTCGACCAGCTCCATCGCGATGAAGAGCTGGCCGTCGGATTCCCCCAGGTCGTAGACGGTGACGATGTTCGGGTGCTGCAGCGCCGCGGCGGCGCGAGCCTCCCGGTGGAAGCGCTCGCGCAGCTCCTGCGTGCGACCGAAGGACGGATTCAGGAGCTTCAGGGCGACGAAGCGGCGCAGGACCGAATCGTACGCCTTCCACACGACGCCCATCGCGCCTTCACCGATGCGCTCGTGGAGCTCGAACTTGTGCAGGCGACGGAACGCGCCCTCGCTCGCCGGGACCTCCGGGTCCATTACCGAGTCGCCCAGTCGTACACGCGGCCCAGCAAGGCCCGGGTGGCTTCGTCCACGACGACATCGCGCCGCGGCAGCACCCGCCCGGCCACGCGGAGGAAGCCGTCGCGGGTCATCCGGGCGTCCCCGTCCCCTCCCCAGGCGAAGGGCGGGACGTACCGGGGAGGCCGGACCGCATCGAAGACGCTGGCGCCGGTGCCCACGACCGTGCCCGTGGACAGCAGCGTGCCGATCGCCGTCTTGGCGTGGTCGCCGATCAGCGCCCCCACGTTCACCTGTCCCGTCTCGATCGCCGTCCCCGCGACCTCCAGGCGGATCGGACCGTAGGTGTTCTTCAGGTTGGAGGTGATGGTGCCGGCGCCGAGGTTGGCCCACCGCCCGATCACCGAGTGCCCCAGAAAGCCGTCGTGCGCCTTGTTGGCGTAGCCCAGGAAGACCGAGGTCGAGATCTCGCCCCGGACGGTGCAGCGTGGACCGATGGCGGACGCGCGGATCGGGCCGCCCATGACCCGCGCGTTGGCGCCGATCCAGAGCGGGCCCTCGAGCCGGGTGCCCGAGCGCACTTCCACCCCGCTCTCGAGCACGACCGGGCCGTGCGTGGTGTCGAACACCACCCCGGGTTCGACCGCCCCTTCGGTCACCGCCACCAAGCCCGGATCGCCCACCACGACGGATCCCGCGGGAATCCCGTCGCCGCCCGGGACGAGGAACCGGAGGTCCTCGCGGAGCAGGGGCTCGAGCGCCGGCAGGAGATCGGCGACCCCGTGCAATACGACCCCCTCCACCTCGACGGTGCGGGCGTCCCGCGCCGGTCCGTCCCAGCGCGCGCCCGCCGGCACGCTCCAGCCCACCGTCACCCCGGCCCGCACCAGGCGGGCAGGCTCCGCGGGAAGCGCGGGCGCCAGGCCCCGCGGGGCGAAGGTGGAGGAGCCGATGACGGCGGGACCGTCTACGGCGCGGCGCGCGGTGACGGGCGCGGCGCCGGGCTCGATGAACCCGGCCAGATGGGCGAGGGCGAAGACCGCCGTCGTCTCCGCGCCGACGAAGGCCTCCCACCGTTCCCGAATCAGGTGCGCCCCCGCGCGAAGCTCGGCGATAGGGCGGGACCCGGCGAAAGGGGCCCAGGGCGGCCCCGGCTCCGGATCGAGGAGGTAGAGCGTGGGCGCGCTCACAGCCGCTGGACCAGCGCCTTGAGCCGCTCGGCCTGGCCGGCGGGGATCACGAGCGTGTGCCCGTGGGCCCGCACCACGACCATATCCGTGACGCCCGTGACGGCGAGGTGCTCGCCGTCGCTCCAGATCACCGAGCGGCGGACGTCGTCCCCGAGCGTGACGGGTCCGACGACGACGTTCCCGCGGGCGTCCGGCTTCCGGATGCGGAGCAGGGCGTCCCACGAGCCGATGTCGTCCCAGCGGAAGGCGCCCGTCAGGACGGCCAGCCGTTTGGTGCGCTCGAGCACGGCGACGTCGACGGCGACCGGCGTGACGGCGGCGAAGAAGCCCGCCACGTCACCGTCGGCCAGCGCCGACCACCCGGCCCGCAGCTCGCCGGCGTGAGCCCGGGCTTCGGCGAGAAACCGTGACGTGCTCCAGGCGAAGAGACCGGTGTTCCACAGGGCCCCGCTCCGCCGGAGCACCCGGGCGCGCGCCGGACTCGGCTTCTCGACGAACCGGCGCACGGTCCGGGCGGGCGTACGGCCCAGCCGCGCCCCGGGCACGATGTACCCGTAGCCGGTCTCGTCTCGGGTCGGCTTCACGCCGACCGTGACCAGCAGGTCGTGCGTCCGCGCCACGTCCACGGCCCGTGTCGCCGCCGCGCGGAACTTCGCGTCGTCGCCCACCGCCCAGTCCGCGTGGAGGGACAGCATGTCCGCGCCGGGGTCGCGCCGGGCGATCTCCCGGGCGGCCCACACGAGGGCGGGCGCGGTGGACGCCGCCCGCGGCTCGGCCAGGATCTGGCCCCGGGGCACCTCGGGGACCGCCGCCGCCACCTGGTCCACGAGATACGGCCCGGTGAGGATCAGCACGCGGTCGGGGGGCACCAGGCCGGTGAGGCGCTGGACCGCCTGGGCGAGCAGCGGACGGTCGCCCGCCAGCGGAAGGAGTTGTTTGGGTCGCTCCGGCGTCGACAGGGGCCAGAAGCGCGTGCCGGAGCCGCCCGCGAGGATCGCGGCCCAGGTGCTCACGGGGCCTCGCCGCCCACGGCGGCCTCGCCCACGAGCGCCGTGAGACGCGCCGCGAGCTTGCTGGGGCTGAACGGTTTGGTGAGGAGCCCGGCGCCCAGGGCCCGGGTGTCCTCGACCAGCTGATCGCCACCTTCGCCGGTCAGCACCAGGACCGGAAGGTCCCGGGTCCCCGCGTGCCGGCGCAACTCCCGGAGGAAGTCCAAGCCGGAGCCGTCGGGGAGGTGGAGGTCGAGGAGCAGCACGTCCACGTCCCCGATGGCCGCGCGCGCGCCGGCGAGCGAACGGGCGACGCTGACCCGGAAGCCGCGGGACTCGAATTCCGGGCGGAGCAGGAGCCCGATGTGCGGCTCGTCGTCGACCACGAGCAGATGCCGAGGAGGGCGGGCTGGCGCCCGGGTCACCGACGGGCCTCTAGAAGAGGCCGGCGATGGCGGCGCGGTGCCGACGAAGGTCGAGGAGCAGCGGACCGACGTTGGTGGCGGGGCGCACCAGGATCGCAAGCAGGGCGTCGGTCGAGAGCACCGAGACCACGGCCAATCCACCGGCGAATTCCAGGATCCCGGTGCCGAAATCTCCCCGCCCGCCGGCGGATCCGAGCTGCGTGATGGCCCCCACCACCCCCGGGAGCAGGGCGGAAACGCTCTCGGGGTCCACCCCGTCGGCGACGCGGGTGTCGATGGCCAGGCCATCCCGGCCGACGACCAGCACGGCGTCGACACCGGGGCGCGTTCCCAGCGCTTCCACCACATCGCGGATGGTCGGCATACGGTGCGCCAACGTAGGACCGGACAGTGGCGAAGTCAAGCAGCCACCGTGGGTTGACCCATTTGGACGCGCTCGGGTACTTTACGCCCTATGCGCTCTGTGCCTCTCCTGGGCGGGTCCCTCATCCTGGCGGCCGCGCTGCTGGGCAGTGCCTGCAACAGCACCCTCGGCCCGCCAACCGCGTCGGTGGACAACGTCATCGACACGGTGACGCTGTATGCGTTGACGGGGACGCCGGTGGGCACGCCGTCGGCGTACAGCATCGAGGGCCCGGCGCCGACGCCGGTCCGGACCGATTCGGTGCCGGCCTTCGACTTCGCCTTCGATCTGGTGAGCGGGCAGGCCTACCTGTATCCACAGGGCGCGCTCCCGGGGATCCTCCGGAGCTCCGCTCTCCAGTACGGGCCGTCATTCGACGCCGTCACCACCGCGCCCGGGGCCGGGTGGAACGACACCACGGCCCTCAGTGTGGACGTGGGGACGCCGGTGGTGGTCCGCTCGCGCGCCATCCTCTGCGACTACGGCGCGACCGTGTACGAGTACGCCAAGCTGGAGGTGCTCGCGATCGACACCACGGCGCGCACCATCAACTTCCGGATCCTGGCCGACGTGAATTGCGGGTACCGGGATCTCAACGTCGGCATTCCCTCCCACTAGGCCGTGATCGACCTCAAGCGACTGCGGGCCGCACCGGACGAGGTGCGCGCCGCGCTCGCGCGCCGGGGGGACGCGGCCGTGATGGCGCTGCTCGACGAGCTGCGGAGCCTCGACGACCGGCGGCGCGTGCTGACCGGCCAGCTGGACGCGCTGAAGAGCGAACGCAACCGCGCGGCCCACGAGGACGCGGCCGCCGTCAAGCAACAGGGGGCGCTTCCGAAGGAGATCGTCGAGCAGCGCCGGGAGCTCGGCCTCAGAATCACGAGCCTCGAGCACGAGCTGCGGAGCATCGAGACCGTCCTCGGCGCCAAGGCGCTCTTCGTCCCCAACCTGCCGCTCCCGGGCGTTCCCGACGGCGGCGCCGCGGCGAACCGCGTGGTGCACACCTGGGGGACGCCCCGGCCCGCCGGGGACGGGGTTCGCCCGCACTGGGAGATCGGCGAACAGCTGGGCCTCCTCGACCTCGCCCGCGGGGCCAAGGTGTCGGGCTCGGGGTTCCCGCTCCTGGTCGGCGCCGGCGCGCGGCTTTCCCGCGCCCTCATCGCCTTCATGCTGGACCTCCACACCCGGGAGCACGGCTATCGGGAAGTGGCCCCGCCGTTCCTGGTGAAGCGGGAGACGATGCAGGGAACGGGGCAGCTGCCGAAGTTCGAAGAGGAGGCGTACAAGACGACGCCGGATGACCTGTTCTTGATCCCCACCGCCGAAGTTCCGGTGACGAACCTCCATCGGGACGAGATTCTGGACGGCGCGCGCCTGCCGCTCGCGTACACGGCCTACACGCCCTGCTTCCGCCGTGAGGCGGGCGCGGCGGGGAAGGACACGCGGGGGCTCCTGCGCGTGCACCAGTTCGACAAGGTCGAGCTGGTGCGCCTGGTCACGCCGGAGTCCTCGACCGCCGAGCTCGAGGCGATCACCCGCCACGCGGCCGCGGTGCTCGAGCGGCTCGAGCTCCCGTATCGGGTCGTGCAGCTGGCCGCCGGCGACACCGGCTTCGGCAGCGCGATGACGTACGATCTCGAGGTCTGGGCGCCCGGGGTGGGCGCGTGGCTCGAGGTCTCCTCCGCCAGTGTCTTCACGGATTTTCAGGCCCGCCGCGCGAACATCCGGTTCCGGCCCCGCCCGGGCGAGAAGCCGGAGTTCGTGCACACGCTGAACGCGTCGGGCGTCGCGCTGCCGCGGACCATCGCCGCCCTGCTCGAGCACGGGCAGGAGTCGGACGGCGGCGTGCGCCTTCCCGCGGCGCTGGCGCCGTACGTCGGCGCCGGGCGCCTCGGCCCCGCCGGTGGATAGGGGGCGGGGGTGGCGCCGGGCGGGACCCGCGGCCCTCATCGGGGCCGCGCTGCTTTTCGGCGCGCTGTCGGTGGTCGACGCCTGGCTGGTCGCGCGTCACTTCCGGGACGACGCCCGGGCCACGTCGCGGCTCTTCGGGCGGGTCTTCGCCGGCCTGTCGGATCCCGAGCCGGACGCGGCGACGGGAGCGCTCCTCGACCTCGCGGCCGAGGTGCGGGGCATGCAGCTGCCCATCGCCGTGACCGACGCGTCGGGCCGGGTCACGCAGGTCGCGAACGCGCCCGCGGGCGTGCCCGGAGACTCCGCGGCCCTGGCCGCCTGGGTCCGCACTCTGGACCTGATCAACGCGCCGATCGTACAGCCGGGGATCGGCACCGTGCATTACGGATCGGTGCCCGTGGCGCGGCGGCTGGAGGCCCTGGCGCTGCTCCAGGCCGGCGTCCTGATCTGCCTGGGCGGACTGATCTGGCTGGTCAATACGACGCAGGTGAGCGCCGCCCGCGACCGGCTCTGGGTGGCGATGGCGCGGGAGTCGGCGCACCAGCTGGGTACACCGCTGATGAGCCTGACCGGCTGGATCGACTACCTCCGCGAGAACCCGGCCACCGCCGGTGGGGAGCTGGTGGAGCACCTGGCGGCGGATACCGAGCGTCTCCAGCGCGTGGCGAAGCGGTTCGAGCGCATCGGCCGTCCGGCACGCCGTGAGCCGGTGGGACTGGGCGCCGCGGCCGAGCGGGTGGTGGGCTACTTCCGTCCCCGGCTGCCGACGCTGGCCAGCCCGGTTCAGCTGGTCCTGCACGCCATCGGCCCCGGCCCGGTGATCGAGGGCGATCCGGTGCTGGTGGAATGGGCCGTCGAGGCCCTGGTGAAAAACGCGGTGGACGCCCTGTCGGGACGTGGCGGGCGCATCGACGTCCGGGTGGAATCGGTGGGCCGCACGGGGCGCGTGGTCGTCGACGATGACGGGCCCGGAGTGTCGGCCCAGATCCGGTCGCACATGTTCGAGCCCGGCCGGAGCACCAAGGCCGGCGGGTGGGGGCTCGGGCTCGCGCTCGCGCGGCGGATCGTCGAGCAGCAGCACGCCGGCAGGGTCACCTATCACCCCGGCACTCCCGGCAGCCGGTTCATCCTCGACTTTCCGGTACCGCCGCCGTCGTGACCCCGCCGCTCAATCCCACCCAGCGGGCGGCGGTCGAGTACGGAGACGGACCCCTCCTGGTCCTGGCGGGGGCGGGATCCGGGAAGACCCGAGTCCTGACCGCGCGGATCGCCCATCTCATCCAGGATCGGGGCCTCCGGGCGGACCGGATCTTCGCGGTGACGTTCACCAACAAGGCGGCCGGGGAGATGCGGCGGCGCGTCGCCGAGCAGCTCGGCGCGGATCCGAAGGGACTCTGGATCGGCACGTTCCACTCGTTGTCGGCGCGGCTGCTCCGGCGCGAAGCGCCGCTGCTCGGCTTCGGACCGAACTTCACCATCTATGACGAAGAGGACTCCCAGGCGCTGATCAAGCGGATGCTGGAGCAGCGAGGGCACTCGCCCAAGGCGTTTCCGCCCCGTCAGCTCGCCGGCATCATCTCGGGCGCGAAGAACGGCCTCCTGTCGCCGACCGAATTCTCGGCGCGGGCGGAGACGCCCCTCGAGCTGGTGGCGGCGGACGTCTATGGCGGGCTGGCGGCGTCCCTCAAGCAGGCCAACGCGATGGACTTCGACGATCTCCTGCTGCATCCGCTCGAGCTCTTCCGCGCGCACCCCGGGCGCCTGGCGTACTGGCAGGGCCGCTTCGTCCACGTGCTGGTCGACGAGTTCCAGGACACGAATGCGGCGCAGTACCGGCTGGTGCGCGCGCTCGCCGCGGAACACGGCAATCTCACCGTGGTGGGCGACGACGATCAGGCCATCTACGGCTGGCGGGGCGCGGACGTCCGGCACATGCTGGCGTTCCAGTCCGATTTCCCGGGGGCGACGCTGGTCAAGCTGGAACAGAACTACCGGTCCACCCAGGTGATCCTCGACGCGGCCAACGGCGTGATCGCGGAGAACGAGGGGCGGCTGGGCAAGACGCTCTTCACGGAGCGCGCGGGGGGCGCGCCGGTCACGCTGCTCACCGCCGCGGACGAGCGGGACGAGGCCGAGTGGCTGGCCGGTGAATACGCGAAGCTTGCCGCGGACGACGACCACCCCTACGACGGGATGGCGGTTCTGTACCGCACCAACGCCCAGTCCCGGCCGCTCGAGGAGGCGTTTCGGTTCCGCGGCATCCCGTACCGGCTGGTGGGCGCCATCAGCTTCTACGAGCGCCGGGAAGTGAAAGATCTCCTGGCCTACCTGCGGCTCGTGGCCAACCCTGCGGACGACGAGGCGTTCCTGCGGGCGATCAACGTGCCGCGCCGCGGGATCGGGGATGCGTCGGTCCTGGCGCTGGCCCAGGCCGCCGCCCGGTGGGGGAAGCCGCTGCTCGACGTCGCCCGGGCGGCGGACCGGGTGGACGGGCTCCGGCCCAACGTCCGCGAGGGCTTCGCGAAGTTCGCGGCGCTGCTGGACGGGCTGCGGACGGCGGTGGGTGGCGAGGACCCGGCCTTCGCCCTCGACCGGATCATCAGCGCGGTGGCGTACGACGCGTACTTGGCCGACGAGGGGGCCGAGGGCGTGGAGCGGCTGGAAAACGTCCGGGAGCTGATCGCGGGCGCGGCCGCGTGGGCCGAGGTGGCGGGACTGGACGGAGTGGAGGAGCAGGCGGCGGCCGAGGGGGAGGCGGACGCTCTGGGTACTCCCATCGAGCGTTATCTCACCCAGTCGGCGCTCCTCGCCTCCACGGATTCGGTGCAGGGGGACGGCGGCGTGACGCTGCTCACCGTGCACATGGCCAAGGGGCTGGAATGGCCGGTGGTGGCGCTGGCCGGGCTCGAGGACGGACTCTTCCCCCTGGCCCGCTCGGCGGGCCAGCCCGGCGGCGTGGAGGAGGAGCGGCGGCTCTGCTATGTGGGGCTGACGCGCGCCCGTGAACGACTGTATCTCTCCTGGGCGCGCACCCGGTTCCGGAACGGCCGGCTGGAGATGTCCGAGCCGTCCCGGTTCCTGGAGGCCATCCCGCCGGCGGTGGTCCGGGAGCGAGCGACCACGCCGCTCTGGGATCGCGGCGGCCGCCGCCTGGAGCGTCCCGCTCGGCGGCCGGTGGAGCGCGAGGAAGCCTTCTTCGCGGACGAGGATACGTCGCAGGACACGCCGCGCTACGCGCACGGCGAGCGCGTGCGCCACCGCAAGTTCGGCGGCGGCGTGGTGCAGGCGGTCTCCGGCGGCGGGCGGAGCCTGAAGATCACGGTGCTGTTCGACGACCCCGACATCGGCGCCAAACAACTCCTCGTGGCGTACGCGGGCCTCGAGCGCGAGTGGGAGACGGAATGAGCGTCACACCCGAAGAAGTCCGGCAGATCGCGCGGCTCGCGGAGCTGTCGGTGGACGAGGAGCATCTGCCCGAGCTGGCGGCGCAGATGTCCCGCATCGTCGACTACGTCGCGCAGCTGGCCGAGGCGGGGGGGGGCGGCGCCGCGGGCGGGGACCACGCCAAGCCGTTCATTCCCGGGCCGGACGCCGTGAAACTCCGTCCCGACGTGGTGGCGCCCCAGCCGCTCGAGGGGAAGGTCGCCGACTTCGCGCCCGCCTTCCGGGACGGCTTCTTCCTGGTGCCCAAGCTGGGCGCGTTCGACACGGGCGAGGAGACGGCGTGACCGGGCTCGAGGCGCTCACGGTGGCGAAGGCCACGGCCACCCGGCTGAGCAAGGTCCGCCGGCTGAACGCCCTGCTCACCCCCGCCACCACCGTGCGCAAGGCGCTGGTGGCGCAGGCCAAGGCGGCGCATCCGTCCGGCGTGCTGTACGGGATGCCCGTGGCCGTGAAGGACAACATCTGCACGCTCGAGTTCCCCACGACGTGCGGGTCGAAGCTCCTCGAGGGATACCGGTCGCCGTACGAGGCGACGGTGATCACGAAGCTCAAGGCCGCGGGGGCGCTGATCGCCGGCAAGGCGAATCTCGACGAGTTCGCGATGGGCTCGTCGACGGAGCACTCGGCCTTCGGGCGCGTGCTCCATCCGCTGGACCGCACGCGCGTTCCCGGGGGCTCCTCGGGCGGCTCGGCGGCCCTGGTGGCGGCGGGGGCGGTGCCGGCCGCGTTGGGGTCGGAGACCGGAGGGTCGGTGCGGCAGCCGGCCGCGTTCTGCGGCGTGGTCGGCATCAAGCCCACGTACGGCCGCGTGAGCCGCTACGGCCTCGTCGCGTTCGGTTCGTCCCTCGATCAGGTCGGCGTGCTGGGCCGCAGCGTGCACGACGCCGCCCGCGTGTTCTCGGTCATCTCGGGGCGCGACGCCCGCGACAACACCTGCGAGGACCGTGACCCACTGCGCCTGCCGACGGTGCCGGAGCGGCTCGAGGGCTTCGTGATCGGGATTCCGAAAGAGTACTTCCCGGTCGACCTGCATCCCGGCGTGCGCCGGGCCTGCGACCGCGCCATCCGCGCGCTGAAGGACCTCGGCGCGGCGGTCCGCGACGTCTCCCTGCCGCACACGGCCTACGCCATTCCCACCTACTATGTGATCGCGCCGGCCGAGGCCTCGTCCAACCTCGCGCGGTTCGACGGCGTGCGGTACGGCAACCGCGCGGAGGGCGTGACCACGCTCGCCGACCTGTACCGCCGGACCCGTGGCGCGGGGTTCGGCGCCGAAGTCCGGCGCCGGATCCTCGTGGGCACCTACGTCCTCTCGTCCGGCTACTACGACGCCTACTACCGGAAGGCGCAACAGATGCGCGCGCTGCTCGCGCAGGACTTCCGGAACGTGTTCGACCGCGGGGTGGACCTCATCTTCACCCCCACGACGCCCACCACCGCCTTCAAGGCCGGGGAACGCACCAAGGATCCGGTGGCGATGTACCTGGCGGATTGCTTCACGGCGCCGGCGAACCTCACCGGCGTTCCCGCCATGTCCCTGCCCATCGGCCGCGTGAAAGGCCTCCCCGTCGGGGGGCAGTTCATCGGCCAGCCGTTTTTGGAAGACGACATGATCGAGGCGGCCTACGCCCTGGAGCGCGCTATCTCCGCGACGGAGGAGGCGTGACCGCGGCCTGGGAAACGGTCATCGGGCTGGAGACGCACGTCCAGCTCGCCACGGCGTCGAAGATGTTCTGCGGGTGCTCGACCCGGTTCGGCGCCCCTCCCAACACCAACGTCTGCCCGGTCTGTCTGGGATTGCCGGGCGCCCTGCCGGTGCCGAACGAGCTCGCGGTTGCGCTCGCCGTGCGGGCGGCCGCGGCCCTCAACTGCGCCGTCCACGGCCGGAGCGTCTTCGCGCGCAAGAACTACTTCTATCCCGACCTGCCCAAGGGCTATCAGATCTCGCAGTACGACCGGCCGCTCGCCACCGGAGGCAACCTGACCTTCCTCGCGTCCGAGCGGGGCCTGGTCCGGGCCGGAATCGTGCGCGTGCACCTGGAAGAGGACGCGGGCCGGTCCCTGCACGACCGGTTCCCCAAGGCTACGGCGGTGGACCTGAACCGCGCCGGCGTACCGCTCATCGAGATCGTGACCGAGCCGGACTTCCGATCCCCGCAGGAGGCGCGCGCCTACCTGCTGACGCTCAAGCAGGTGCTGCAGTACGTGGGGGTATCCGACTGCGACATGGAAAAGGGGAGCCTGCGGGTGGACGCGAACGTGTCGATCCGGCGGCCGGGGAGCACCGCGCTGGGTGTGAAGTGCGAGGTCAAGAACATCAACGCGTTCTCGTACGTGGAGAAGGCGCTGACCGCCGAGCGGGACCGGCAGGTCGCGGTGGTGGAGGGCGGGGGCGCGGTCACGCAGGCGACGATGCTCTACGACTCCAAGACCAACACGGTGCGGCACCAGCGCTCCAAAGAGGAGAGCAAGGACTACCGGTACTTCCCCGAGCCCGACCTGCCGCCGCTGGTGCTCGCCGACGAATGGATCGCGGACCAGCGCGGAACCCTCCCCGAGCTGCCCGCCGCGAAGCGGGAGCGGTTCGTCTCCCAATACGGCCTGAGCCAGCAGGACGCCGGCGTGCTCACCGCCGAGCGCGCCGTGGCCGACTACTACGAGTCGGTGGTGCACGCCGGGGCCGAACCCAAGGCGGCGGCGAACTGGGTGATGGGTGAAGTGCTGGGGGACGCGAAGGAGCACCAGGAGGCGCTGCGGGTGCCGGCCGCGTCGCTGGCCGGGCTCATCGCCCTGGTGAAGGGGGGTACGCTGTCGCACCAGGGCGGGAAGCGGGTCTTCGGCGAGCTGGCGGCCCGGGGCGGGGACCCGCGGACCGTGGCCGAGGCGCTCGGAGTCATCCAGGTGGGCGACACCGGGGTGCTGGCGCAGTGGGTGGATCAGGTGGTCGCGGCGCATCCGGCCGAGGCGGCGCGCTTCAAGAGCGGCGAGGCGAAGCTGATGTCGTTCTTCGTGGGGCAGGTCATGAAGGCGTCGAAGGGGAAGGCGGATCCCAAGGCGGCTCCGAAGGTGCTCGAGGAGCGCCTCAGCCGGTAGGGGACTCTCCGGGGGGCCGCCAGGGCCGCTGGGCCCGGGACTCCCGCCAGTAGGCGAGGGAGGCCTCCGGCAGGCCGAAGTGCTCTTCCGCGGTCTCCGCCACCTGCTCCGGGTCGTCCCGGCCCCCCTCGGCGAGCGCCTGCCGCCGCATCTGTTTGGCCATCCCGAGCGCCTGCTCGCCCGATGGATCCAGGCGCCGCGCCGCCGCGTCCTGCTCCCCCAGCGACTCCATCACGTACTGGAAGGCCACCGCCATATGCCGTTCCACGTCGGTGGTGGGCAGGTCCCACCGGCTGTTCTCGGCGATGATCTGGAAGGCCCACTGCCAGCTCTGGCTCTCGGTGAGGTGGACCATGCCGCGGAAGAGGCGACGGTTGGTCCGCACCGAGAACAGCGTGGGTGAGAGAATCCCGTCCAGGTGGGCATCGCTCACGCCGTGATCCTGGAGGATCACTTCCTTGGCGGTGCGCGCGTACGCGTCGCCCAGGTGGGTTTCGAACCGGCTTTCCCAGTAACTGTGGCCGAGAGCCGTCGTGCTGGACGTGAGGACGAGCTGGCGCGGCACGAAATAGTTGTGCGCCACGGTGTCCGCGGCGAGATGGGAGAGGTACCCGAGCCCGAAGGCGCGCAGCGGATCGGTGGCCGCCTGGTCGTAGATCTCCTGGCCCACGTGCCACGCGTGGCAATGCCGTCCCACCGGCGCGTATTTCTTGGCCATCGAGGTGTCGGCCGCGATGTTCCCGTACAGAAAATCGAACGGGAACGACCGGAGCAGATCGGCCACCGCCGTGGGCAACTGGTGCAGATTGGCGAGCACCGATTCGGCGAGATAAATGTGGGTGCCCGGGGTCCAGGCGTGCAGGGGCGCGGGACAGAGCACCAGGATGGCGCAGGCCGCCAGCGCCACCGCCGCGACGGGCTTCAGCGGGATTTCTTCCGGCGCCGGCGGCCGAAAAGCCGCTTGCCCAGGGAGAACGCGGCGACGCCCCGGCGCACCGATCGGACCGCGAGGGCGGCATCGAGCGCGGCATCGTCGGCCTCCTCCTGCAGGACGTCCACCAGCGCCGCGAGATTCGCGAGGCGCACCTCGGCCGCGTCGGCCGCCCGCACGATGCGGAGGCGAATGTCCCGCGAGGCTCCGACCAGCGCGTCGGCCTCGGTCTTGATCACGCCCACGAGGCCGCGGACATCCTCCACGGTGGGCGCCGCGAGTCGGCGGAAGAACCCGAGCGTGGCGCGGACACCGAGCGCCGACAGCACCGCCGCTACCGCCACGACCACCGCGGCCAGCGCGATGACCAGCAGAGACAGGGCCGTCACCACGGCCGTCCACGGAGGGATCACTCCGTAACCTCGGCCCCTGCGGGCTGCATTGTCAACGGCGCCGGGCGCAGGGCCCGCGTCATCGCGGCGGGAGCGAGCAGGAGGTTGAGGCCCAATCCCACGAGCGCGGTGGTCACGACCGGCCCGCCGGCCCCGGCGCCGTAGAGAATGAAGAAGTTCATGGCGAGGGCGACGGCGACCGTGCCCTGCGCCACGCCCGCGAGGCCGAGGTCCGGGGGAAGGGCCTCGAGCTCGAGGGGACGCCGGCCGTAGCGCACCGCCGCCCAGCGGGCCGCGGCCCGGACCGCCACGAGGATCAGGGCGGCGAAGAGGAGCCATGCGGTCGGATAGGTCAGGAGGGCGCCGGACAGAATGAGGAGGATCGCCGTGACCGGGTGCTCCCAGGCCCGGAGCAGCGCCAACGCCGGCCGGCGATGGGGGGAGCGGTTCACGATCACGGCGGCCGCCACGGCGCAGACGACGAAGGGCGACAAGTCCGCCGCGTAGGCCGCGCCGGCGCCGAAGAGCAAGACGCCCAGGAGTCCCAGGTCCCGGTCCTCCGGGTCTTCGGCGAAGTGGGTGAGTCCCAGGTACAGCACGCCGAAGAGGAGTCCCGAGATCAGGGCGAGCCCCAGCCAGGACACCCATCCCAGCGGCAAGCCCCCCACCGGCTCCCGAGGGTGGTAGACGGCCAGGGTGAGTGTGAAGGCGAGGGCGCCGGCCGCCGTATCGAGCCAGGCCGCGATCTCGAAGGCCTGCCGGACCGAGCGGCGGATCCCCACCGCCCGTGCGGTCATCGCCACGGCGGAAGGACCGGTGACGACGGCGATGGAGGCGAGCGTGAAGACCGTGGGGAGCGTGGGGCGAAAGGCCCCGGCCAGGGGGGGAATCAGCCGGGTCAGGGCCCAGCCCGCGAGTCCGGTGGCTCCGAGCACGGCCACGGCTTCGCCCGCGGCGAGTATCCACAGGGCCCGCGGAATCCGGCGGACGTACCGCCACGACAGCGACGCGCCGAACGCGGCGCCGATCCAGCCGATGCCGAGCGCCGTGGACGGCGCCAGGGCGCGCAGGACGTCGGCGTCGAGCACGCCGAGGGCGGGGCCCAGCAGAATCCCCAGGATCACGAGCGGCAGTCCGGCGGACGCGACGAGGTCGAGTCGGAGCGCCGACGGATGGGGGAGGCGTGGCAGTCGGGTGACGGCGAGGCCCGCCACGAGAACGATGGCCAGGGCGAGCACGGGGTTCACGGAGCGAACGTTCGCGCGCGCTTGACGCCCACGCAAGCCGCGCCCTAGCTTCCGGCACCCATGGCCTCGACCCCGCGATTCATCGTGTCCGGCGGACGCCCGCTGAACGGCACGGTGCGTCCGGCCGGGAACAAGAACGCCGCGCTCCCCATCCTCGCCGCCACCATCCTCGCCGACGGCCCCTGCGTCATCGACAACGTGCCCAGGATCCGCGACGTCGAGACCCTGCTCAGCCTCCTCGAGCATCTGGGCGGGCGCGTGTCGTGGTCGGGGGCGAATCAGGTGACGGTGGATCCCCGGTCGGTGGAGCCCCGCGAGATCGATCCCGCGCTCTCGGCGCGGATCCGCGCCTCCATCCTCCTCGCGGGACCGATGCTGGCGCGGTTCGGCCGCGTGACGTTGCCGCCGCCCGGCGGGGACGTCATCGGGCGCCGGCGCATCGACACGCACTTTCTGGCGCTGGAGCGTCTGGGCGCGCGGGTGACGGTGGGCGAACGCTACACGCTCGAGGCGAAGCGTCTGACCGGAGCGGATGTCTTTCTCGACGAGCCCAGCGTCACCGGGACGGAGAACGCGCTGATGGCGGCCGTGGGGGCGCGCGGGACCACCGTGCTCCGGAACGCCGCATCCGAGCCGCACGTCCAGGATCTGGCCCGTTTCCTGGTGGGTCTGGGGGCCCGGATCGAGGGGATCGGCACCAATACGGTGACCGTGACGGGCGGCGCGCCGCTCCGGGCGGCGGCCCACACCGTGGGCCCGGATCACATCGAAATCGGCTCGTTCATCGGCCTCGCGGCGGTGACCAACGGCGCGCTCACCATCGACGGAGTGCGGGGAGACGACCTGCGCGCCACCCTGCTGGCCTTCGAGCGGCTCGGCGTCCGGCCCCGCCTCACGGGGGACGCCCTCGTGGTGGACGCCGATCAGGAGCGCCGGATCCGCGCCGACCTGGGCGGGCACATCCCGGAGCTGTACGACGGACCCTGGCCCGCCTTTCCCGCGGATCTGATGTCCATCGCGATCGTCACCGCCACCCAGTGCGCGGGGATGCTGCTCGTGTTCGAGAAGATGTTCGAGTCCCGGCTGTTCTTCGTGGACAAGCTCATCGGGATGGGTGCCCGGATCGTGTTGTGCGACCCGCACCGGGCGGTGATCGCGGGACCCGCGGCCCTGCACGGGCAGGTCGTCGAGAGTCCCGACATCCGCGCCGGGATGGCCATTCTCCTCGCCGCCCTCGCGGCCCAGGGGGAGTCGGTGATTCACAACATCGGCCAGATCGAGCGGGGCTACGAGCGGATCGACGAGCGCCTCCGGAGCCTCGGAGCGGAGATCCGGCGGGCCGAGTGACCGCGGCGCTCCGGGAGACGCCCCCGCCGGACGCGGGGGAGGGCATCCCCCGCCTCGAGCTCCGGGACTGGGCCTCGCGCTACGGCCTCCGGGCCGGCATCACTACGGGACGGAACGGCTACTCCCTCGCGCTCTCAGGCCCCGAGCCCGTGGGGGCCGCCCTGGACCGTTGGCGGGCCTTTCAGGGCGCCTTCCACCCATCCTTTCCCACGCTGGCGTTCGCCCGGCAGGTGCACAGCACGCAGGTCCGCTGGTATGACCCGCCCCCGGAGGGATGGCTGATCGGGGAGGGCTGGGATGGACACGCCACGGGGTCTCCGGGCGTGCTGCTGGCCGTCAGTGTCGCCGACTGCATTCCGGTGTACGTGGCGGACCCCGGCTCCGGCGCCATCGCACTCCTGCATGCTGGATGGCGGGGAACGGCGGGTGGGATTCTCCGCACCGGCGTGGAGACGCTGTCCGAGGCTACCGGGTCACCGATCTCGACGCTCGTAATACATTGTGGCATAGGTATTTGCATGTCGTGTTATGAAGTAGGTTATGAGGTAGCGACTGCCCTGGGTGTGATGGTACCGGAGGGGGCGAAGACTCACGTGGACCTCCGCGAGATCCTGGCGGCGCAGGCCCGGTCCATCGGGATCAGGGAGATTACCGTGTCGCCCCTCTGCTCGGCGCACGACCGGGACCTGCATTCCCACCGCGCCTCGGGCGGGAAGCCCGGCCGAATGCTTGCATACCTTGGCCGCCCAAAGACTTGACACTGGTCCCACTCCGGGTACATTCCGCACTGCAGCGGGCGAAGTTCGGCCCGCGCTTTTTTTTATGCTCACCGAGAGTCTCGTAGAGGCCTTCCGGGTCCGCCTCGAAGAACTGGGCTACGACCTGGCGGACCTCCGCATCGGCGGTACCGCTGGCCGGCCCCTCGTCCAAGTCCGCATAGACTGGCCGTCTTCCGGCGCCGAGCCCGAGGGCTCGTCTCGGCGGGTGTCCGTCGAGGACTGCTCGCGGGCCAGCCGCGCCCTCGAGGCCTGGCTCGACGCCGGGGGCCCCCTCGGACCCCGGTACATCCTGGAGGTGTCGAGTCCGGGGATGGATCGGCCGGTGCGCTGGCACCGGCACTGGGTCCGGTTCGTGGGCCGCGAGGTGAATGCGAAGGTGCCGGGCCTCGGCCGGGTGCGGGCCCGGATCGTGGCGGTGCCCGATGCGCAGTCCGTCGTGCTGCAAGTCGCCGGCTCGGAGCCCCGCACGGTACCCCTGTCCGATGTCCGGGACGCGCACCTGGCGGTGGACTGGTAGCACTGACGGCTCAAACAGGAATTCCGACATGGCAAACACCGTAGACGTGGTTTCCGCGCTGCGTGAGCTGACCAGCTCCAAGTCGCTCGACCGCACCGGCCTGCTGGATCTGCTGAAGGACGGCATGCACGCCGCCCTCGTGAAGCGCTACGGCCCCAACGTCCGGTCCGAGATCACGATCGACGAGATGAAGGGGACGGTCCGGGTGGTGGTGTTGAAGACCGTGGTCGAAACGGTCGAGGATCCCGGCTCGCAGATCGCGCTGGAGGAGGCCCGGTTCGAGGACCCCGACTTCGCGCCCGGAGACGTGCTGGAAGAAGAGGTTCCGGTGGAGCAGTTCGGGCGGACCGCGGTGCAGGCCGCCAAGCAGCGGATCATTCAGCGGGTCCGTGAGGGCGAGCGCACCCGGATTCGCGAGGAATTCTCCGACAAGGTGGGGGATCTCCTCTCCGGGGAGGTGCAGCAGATCGAGCGGGGCAAGCTCGTGGTGATGCTCGCCAAGTTCCGCGAGGCCGAGGCGATCATCCCGTACCGCGAGCAGAACCACCGCGAGCACTTCCACCAGGGCGACACCATCCGCGCCGTGCTGAAGCGGATCGAGGAGACTCCCAAGGGCCCGCGCCTGATCCTCTCCCGGGCCGATCCGGCCTTCGTGAAGGCGCTGTTCAAGCTCGAGGTGCCCGAGATTCAGCAGCAGATCGTCGAGATCCGCGCCACGGCGCGGGAGTCCGGCTCCCGGACCAAGATCGCGGTCGCGAGCCGGGACGACGCCATCGATCCGGTGGGCGCGTGCGTGGGCCTCAAGGGGTCCCGCGTCCAGGCCGTCGTCAACGAGCTGGGGGGCGAGCGGATCGACATCGTGCCCTGGTCGCCCGACCCGGAGCGGTTCGCCAAGCTCGCGCTGGCGCCCGCGCGCGTGGCCCGGGTGTTCTCGGATCCCGATGCGAAGACCATCCAGGCCATCGTGGACGAAGACCAGCTGTCGCTCGCCATCGGCCGGAACGGCCAGAACGTCCGGCTCGCGTCCGAGTTGACGGGATGGAAGATCGACCTCTACTCGAGCCGCGAGTGGCTCGAGCGCGGGGGCGAGGGCCCGCTGTTCGCGCCGCTGCCGCCGGAGGAGGAGCAGGCGGTGAAGGTGGCGTTGCGTGAGATGAAGGGTCTCTCCGCCGAGCTGGTGGCCGTGCTCGAGCAGAACGGCAAGAAGACGCTGCAGGACGTTCTCGATCTCGAGCGGGACGACGTCACCGCCCTCGACGGGATGACGCCGGTCCTGACGGACAAGCTGATGGGATTCCTGAACGAGCTCACCGAGGAGAGCGGCGAAGGCGGGGACGAGGCGGGCGCGGCCCCGACACCGCCGCCGGCGTGAGCGACCGGCTGCTCAGGCTCCTGGGCCTGGGCGTCCGCGCGCGGAACGTGGTGGTGGGCGTGACGGGGACGCGGGCCGAGCTGCACCGCGGCGGGGTGTTCTGTGTGGTGCTGGCGGCCGACGCGAGTACGCGGACCCGCGACAAGGTGGAGCGGCTGGCGGCGGCCCGGCGGATCCCGGTGCTGCGGGGGCCGGATGCGAGGGTGCTGGGGGCGGCGCTGGGACGGCCGCCGGTGCAGGCAATCGGCGTCAGCGACCGTTCGCTGGCGCGAGGGGTGCTAGGGTCTTCGGAGGAGTGAGTGGGAACGACGCGGATTCACGATCTGGCTGCCGAGTTCGGCATCTCCGCCGAGCAGCTGATGGGCATGCTCAAGGAGATGGACGTGTTCGTGCGGAGTCATCTCTCGCCCTTGAAGGACGAGCAGGTGGCGCTGGTGCGCGCGCGGTGGGAACGGGAGAAGCGGAAGGCGAAGGAGCCGGCCGCGCCCGCCAAGCGGCGTCGCGCCGTGAAGACGGAGCCCGCGCCCGTGCCGGAGCCCGTGGACGCGCGGCCCAAGCGCCGGCGGCGGACCGCCGCGGAAGTGGCCGCGGCGGAAGCCGAGGCGCAGGCGCAGGCGCAGGTCGAGGCCGAGGTCGAGCAACGCGCCCGCGAGGCCCTCGAGGCCGCCGCCAAGGCCCAGATCGACGAAAAGCCGATGCCGTCGCTCGAAGAGCGGGCGGCCGCGCTGTTCCGCGACCTGCCCGCCGCCGAGCGCCGTCCCGAGCCTCGCGCGGCCGACGGGTTCCGTGAAGCGGCGGCCGCGGCGGCGGTGGTCGAGCCGGGCGCGCCCGGCGCGCCCTCGGCGCCGCCGCGGCCGTTCATTCCCACCCCGGTCCGGCCCAAGCCGGTCGCCAGCGCGACGCCGGGCGGCCCGCTGCCGCCCCGTCCGGTGGCGAGCGGGATGCCGGGCTTTGGAGGACCGGGTGGCGGTGGTGGCGGGGGCGGCGGGGGCGGCGGGGGCGGCGGGGGGGGCGGCGGCGGGGGTTCCGCCGGCCTCGACGACCGGCGCCGGGACAAGGGCGGCAAGAAGCGCAAGAAGGGGAAGAAGTCCGTCGATCAGGAAGCGGTGGCGCAGAACATCTCCCGCACCCTCGCCTCTCTGAAAGGCCCGGTGGGGCGGAAGGGTCCGCACCGCCGTGAAGAGGGGCCCTCCTTCCGGGACATTCAGGAACAGCAGCGCCAGGAGCAGCGGGAGCGCGAGAAGACCCTGGTGCGGGTGACGGAGTTCATCACCGTCTCCGAGCTCGCCAACGTGCTCAAGGTCCCGCCCACGCAGATCGTCACCTTCGCCTTCAAGGAGCTGGGGCAGATGGTCACGATCAACCAGCGCCTCGACTTCGACATGATCGAGTTGATCGCGTCGGCGTTCGGGTTCCAGGCGGTGCAGGAAGAGGAGTACGTCCAGGGCCAGGCGCCGGAGGAGACGGGGGACACCGCGGAGCAGCTGAAGCCGCGGCCGCCCGTCGTCACCGTGATGGGGCACGTCGACCACGGGAAGACGTCGCTGCTCGACTACATCCGGTCCGCCAACGTGGTGGCGGGTGAAGCCGGCGGCATCACGCAGCACATCGGCGCCTATCACGTCACCCTGAAGGACGGGCGCACCATCACGTTCCTCGACACGCCCGGCCACGAGGCCTTCACGGCCATGCGGGCACGCGGCGCGCAGGTCACGGACATCGTCGTGCTCGTGGTCGCGGCCGACGACGCCATCATGCCGCAGACCGTGGAGGCGATTTCCCACGCCAAGAACGCGGGCGTGCCCCTCGTGGTCGCCATCAATAAGATCGACCTCCCGTCCGCCAACGTGCAGAAGGTGAAGCAGGACCTGCTCGCGCACGGCGTGGTGCTGGAGGAGTTCGGCGGCACCACGCTGGCGACGCCCATCTCGGCCAAGAAGGGCACCGGGGTGGAGCAGCTGCTCGACCAGATCCTGCTGCAGGCCGAGCTCCTCGACCTGAAGGCGAACCCCGACCGGCGCGCGGCGGGTGCGGTGCTCGAGGCGACCCTCGATCCGGGCAAGGGACCGGTGGCCACCATCCTGGTCCAGAACGGCACCCTCCGGGTGGGCGACGACTTCATCTGCGGGCAGTTCTCGGGGCGGGTGCGCGCGCTGTCCGACGAGCGGGGCCAGACCGTGAAGGACGCCGGGCCCTCCATCCCGGTGCAGATCCTGGGCTTCGAGGGCGTGCCCGAGGCGGGCGACACCTTCACCGTGATGGAAGACGCCGCCGCGGCCCGCGAGATCGCGCAGAAGCGCCAGCGGCTCGAGCGCGAAGCGCAGCACCGCCGCACCGGCCGGGTGAAGACCCTCGAGGACTTCATGGCCGAGCGGGTGGATGGCGGCACCGCGGCGCTGAAGATCATCATCAAGGCGGACCAGGGCGGACCGGCGGAGGCCCTCGCCGACGCGCTGGCCCAGCTGTCCACGGCCGAGGTCAAGGTCGAGGTGGTGCACCGCGGCGTGGGCGCCATCACCGAGTCCGACGTGCTGCTGGCCAAGGCGTCGAGCGCGATCATCATCGGGTTCCATGTCCGGCCCGACTCGAACGCCCGCGCGGCGGCCGAGCGCGAGCGGGTCGAAATCCGGACCTACCGCATCATCTACGAGGCGGTGGACGAGGTGAAGGCGGCGATGGAAGGCCTGCTCGCGCCGGAGAAGAAGGAAGTGGTGCTGGGCGAGGCCGAGGTGCGGCAGATCTTCAAGATCGCGAAGGTCGGCACCATCGGCGGGTCGTTCGTCCGCTCCGGCGTGATCCCGCGCACCGGCCGGGTCCGGGTGATCCGGGACGGCGTCGAGGTCTACGACGGGACCCTGTCGTCGCTCAAGCGCTTCAAGGACGACGTCCGCGAAGTGCGTGAGGGCTTCGAGTGCGGCATCGGGGTCGAGAACTTCAACGACATCAAGGTCGGCGACCTCATCGAGTCGTACCGGGTGGACGAGGTGGCGCGCACCCTGGGCGGGAGCGCCGCCAAGGGCGCCTGAGCCGTGGCGGTGGACCCGTGGTGATCGCATTGACGACGTGGGAGCTGCACCTCGACGCCTGCCACTCCCTCAAGGACAAGCGGCAGGTGCTGGAGAGCCTGAAGGACCGCCTCCACCGGCGCTACAACATCTCCGTGGCGGAGACCGCCCACCAGGACCTGTGGCAGCGGGCGGAGCTGTCCGCCTGCGTGGTCACGACGGATCGCGTCCACGCGGAGCGGGTGCTGCGGGAGGCCGACCGGATGGTGGAGGGCGCGGCCGGCGCGCGGATCGTGGACACGAGCACGAGCTATCTCTGAGATGAAGCGCGGGAGCCATCGCCCGGAGCGCGTCGCCGAGCTGGTCCGGCAGACCGTCGGGGCCTTCCTGACGGGCGACGTGCGCGATCCCCGCATCGGGTTCGTGACCGTCACCGGCGTCGAGGTGTCCCCCGACCTCTCGCACGCCACCGTACGGGTGAGCGTGATGGGAACGGAAGAGGAAAAAGCGCGGAGCCTCGAGGGGCTGGCCAGCGCGGCCCGGTTCCTCCGGTCGCAGCTGTCGCGCGAGCTCCGTCTCCGCACCAGCCCCGAGCTGCACTTCCGGCTGGACCGCGGGCTCGAGCACGCGCAGCGGATCGATCACGTGCTCCGGACGCTGCGCGACGACGCCGGACGGGAGGGGGAGGGCGCCTGACCGGCGGCATCGCCCTGGTGGCGAAAACCCGTGGGCCCACCAGCCACGACGTGGTCGACGTGGTTCGCCGGGCCCTCGGCGAATCGCGGGTGGGGCACTTGGGCACGCTCGATCCGTTCGCCGACGGGCTGCTGGTCATGCTGGTCGGCCGGGCCACGCGGCTGGCGCCGTTCGCGGCGGGCTGGCGCAAGAGCTACGAGGGCGTCATCCGGCTCGGCGTGGTGACCGCCACCGACGACGCCACCGGAGCGGTCATCGCGAGCTCGGACGCGGTCCCCTCCTTCGCGGAGGACGCGGTGCGGACCGCCGCCCGGGGGTTCGTGGGCGAGCTGGAGCAGCGGCCGCCGGCCTACTCGGCCGTCAAGGTGGACGGCGAGCGCGCCTACCGCCGGGCCCGGCGCGGCGAGCGCGTCACGCTGGAGCCGCGGCAGGTGACGGTGTTCGCGCTGGAGCTGACCGGGTGGCGTCCCCCCGACGCGGCATTCCGGGCGACCGTGAGCGGCGGGACCTACCTCCGGTCCCTGGCCCGGGATCTGGGGGAGCGGCTGGGGTGCGGTGGGCACCTCGCGGCGCTCCGGCGGACCCGCGTCGGCCCGTTCGCGCTGGAGGACGCCGTGGCGCCTGAGGCACTGACGCCCGCGGATCTGCGGGACGCGGCTCTGCTCGTCGGCGACTTGCCGCGGCGGACCCTGGAGGGAGCAGGGCGGGACGCGATTCTGCACGGGCGCCCGATTCCCGGCCGGGAGCACGAATCGGGCACCATCGCGCTGCTGGCCGACGGCCGTCTGCTGGGGGTCGGCGAGGTGCTGGACGGGTGGATCAAGCCGCGGCTCGTACTGGGGGACTCGTGACGGGCACGGTGGTCACGGTGGGCTCGTTCGACGGCGTGCACCGGGGGCACCAGGCGGTGCTGGCCGAGATCGCGCGCCGGGCCCGGGTGGCGGCGCGGACGAGCCTGCTGGTGACGTTCGATCCGCACCCGCTCGAGGTGGTGAATCCGGACGCCGCGCCCCGGCTGCTCACCACGACGGACGAGAAGCGGGACGCGCTGGCGGCGACGCCGGTGGACGAGGTGGTGGTGTTGCCGTTCACGCGGGAGCTGTCGCAGCTCTCCGCGGCGGAGTTCGTGGACGAGGTGCTCCGCGGGCGCTACGGGATGGTGGAGCTGGTCCTGGGGCACGACCACGGGTTTGGGCGGGGGCGCGGGGGCGACGTCGAGACGGTGCGGCGGCTGGGCCGGGAGCGCGGGTTCGGGGTGGATGTCGTGGAGGCGGTCCGCGAAGACGACCAGCCCGTTTCGTCGACCCTGATCCGGGCGGCCGTGGCCCACGGCGAGTTGGAGCGGGCGGCCCGGTGGCTGGGCCGGCCCTACGGGCTGGCGGGCGTCGTGGAGCGGGGCGCGGGGCGGGGCCGGACGATCGGGATCCCCACGCTCAACCTGACGCCGGCGCCCCGGAAGCTCCTGCCGCCCGACGGGGTATACGCCGTGCGCGTGGGGGTGGGCGGGACGACGTACGGCGGGATGATGAACCAGGGCCCGCGGCCCACCTTCGGGGTGACGGCCCGGGGTCTCGAAGTGCACCTGTTCGAGTTCGCCGGGGACCTCTATGGCGAGCGGGTGCGGGTGGAGTGGGTGCGCCGGCTGCGGGAGGTGCGTACCTTCCCCTCCCGCGACGCGCTGGTGGTCCAGCTCGAGCACGACCGCGCCGCGGCGCGGGACAGCCTCAACCAGTCAGGGACGCGATGAAAACGATTCGGAACCGGATGATCACGATCGGCGTGCTGTTCGTGATCGCCGTGCTCAACATCCTGCCGCGCTCCACGCCCATCCGGATGGTGAATCCGAAGACGGGGCAGATGGAGGACACGACGGAGCGGATGGTCCCCATCACGCTGGGCCTCGACCTGCGGGGCGGCGTGCACCTGGATCTCGAGGTGGACCAGTCCCAGGGCCCGGTGCCCGACTGCAAGGACGCCATCGACCGCTCCCAGAAGATCGTGCGGACCCGGCTGAACGAGTTCGGCACGCTCGAGCCGGTGGTGCAGACCAACGGCAACTGCCGCCTCTCGGTGGAGCTGCCGGGCGAGAGCGACCCCGAGCGCGCCAAGCGGATCGTCCAGCAGCAGGCGCACCTCGAGTTCCGGATCACGGACATGAAGAACCTGCTGCGCGACGCGCTGCCGGGGATCGACAAGGCGCTCAAGGACGCGGGCGTGCGCGGCGCGGGCGCCGCGGCGCCGGCGAACGCCGTGACCCAGCTGTTCGGGGCGGACTCGGCGAAGAACAAGAAGAAGAACGCGAAGGCCGCGCCCGACACGGGCAACACGGTGGGCGCCTTCTCGAGCGTGCTGTTCCAGGGGCAGCTGCCGGGCGAGTACCTCGTGCCGCTCGAGCAGACGGCCCTGGTGGACTCGCTGCGCCGGCTCCCCGCGTTCCAGGCCGCGATGCCGCGCGGCATCAGCCTCTTCTGGGGCACGGAAACGGTGGCGCGGGGCGCGCGGTCGTACCGTCCGCTCTACGCGGTCGAGTCGAAACCGATCATCACCGGCGAGGAGCTCGAGAAGGCCACGGCCCGGCGCGATCAGGTGAACAATCACTCGGTGGTCGTCTTCGACCTGAGCCGGCGGGGCGGACGGATCTTCGCCGAGGAGACCGGGAAGCACGTCCACGACTACATGGCCATCATCCTGGACACGCTGGTCCAGGGCCAGCCGCCGATCATCAACGATCAGATCGGCGCGCACGGGCAGATCGACCTCCAGAACAAGCCGCTGGCCGACGCGCAGGACCTGGCGCTGGTGCTGCGCGCGGGAGCCCTGCCGGTGCGGCTGGCCATCGTCGACGAACAGTCCATCGGCCCCACGCTCGGCGCCGATTCCATCCACGACGGCGTCTTGGCGGGAGCGGTCGGCGTCGTGCTGGTGATCCTGATCATGGTGATCTACTACCGGTTCTCGGGCCTGCTCGCCGTCTCCGCCCTCGCCCTCTACGTGCTGTTCACCCTGGCCGGGCTCGCGGGGTTCGGCTTCACCCTGACGCTCCCGGGCCTCGCGGGCCTCGCGCTGTCGGTGGGGATCGCGGTGGACGCCAATGTGCTGATCTTCGAGCGGATCCGTGAGGAGCTCCAGCACGGCAAGTCGGTGCGCCTGGCCATCGACGAGGGCTTCAAGCACGCGATGAGCGCCATCGTCGACTCCAACGTCTCCACGGCCCTGACCGCCTTCATTCTGTACCTGGTCGGGACCGGGCCGGTGCAGGGCTTCGCCATCACCCTGATCGTCGGCATCGCGGCCTCGATGGTCACGGCGATCTTCGTCGTCCGCACCTTCTACCTGATCTGGCTGCAGCGGCGGCCGGACATGACCACGGTGAGCATCTGATGCTCCGTCTCTTCGCGAACGCGCGCTACGACTTCATCAAATGGCGGCGGTGGGCCTACGGACTCACGGCCCTGATCATCGTTCCCGGATTCGTGCTGCTCCTCGCCCGCGGGCTGAATTACAGCATCGAGTTCACCGGGGGCACCGAGGTCCAGATCACCACCCACGACCGGGCGATCGACGCCGCCCGCCTCCGGGCCGCCCTGGACGCCGGGGGCCTGCACGGCGCCGAAATCGCGTCGTTCGGGTCCGACACGTCGTTCATGATCCGGGCCCGCCTGGGCGAGACCAACTCCGGCACCCAGCAGGTCGTGGACTCGACCGTGGGCGCGGTACGGCGGGCGCTCGACGCCGGAGTCGGCGCGGACCGCTACAAGGTGCAGAAGTACGAGGGCATCGGCGGCAAGGTCGGCAAGGAGCTCCAGGGCAAGGCCTTCCTCGCCATCTTCCTGTCCTTCTTCGTGACGCTCGCCTACCTCGCGATCCGGTTCGAGTGGCGCTTCGGCCTCGCGGCCGTGCTCGCCACGGCGCACGACATCCTCACCACCATCGCGTTCATCCGGTATCTGAACCTCGAGGTGAGCCTCGTGGTGGTCGGCGCGGTGCTGACGATGGTCGGCTACTCGCTGAACGACACCATCATCATTTTCGACCGGGTGCGGGAGAATCTCCGGAAGTTCCGGCGCCAGAACCTCTACGACATCCTGAACCTGTCGATCAACGAGACCCTGCCGCGGTCGATCCTGACCCACGGGACCACGATGGCCACCACGCTCGCCCTGGTGTTCCTCGGTGGCGAGGTGATCCGGCCCTTCGCCCTGGTGATGACGTTCGCGATCTTCACCGGGACCTTCTCATCGATCTACATCGCGGCACCGATCCTGATGTACATCGAGAAGCGCTGGCCCGGCGAGGACGCCCGCGGCGCGCGCGTGTACACGTCACCGATCGGCCCTGCTCCGGCCGCTCCGGCCGCCCCGGCCGTCCCGGCCGTCCCGGTCGCCGCTTCCGGGGCGCCCCGGACCACCCCCCGGACCAAGCCCAGCCCGGCCCGTTGACCATGCTGGTCGACGCCCATTGCCACCTCGGGGATGGGGCGTTCGACGGCGATCGGGAGGCGGTGCGGGCGCGCGCCCGCGCCGCGGGCGTCGGGCACGTGGTGGTGATCGGTGACCGCATCGCCACGAGCCGGGAGGCGCTCCGCCTGGCGCGGGAGGACGCGGGGCTGTCGGCCACGGCGGGCATCCATCCGCACCACGCCGGTGACTGGACGCCCGCCGCGGGGGCCGAGCTCGAGGCGCTCCTGGGGGAGCCCGAGGTGGTGGCCGTCGGGGAGACCGGGCTCGACTACCACTACGCCCACGCCCCCCGGTCCGCCCAGATCGAGAGCTTCGAAGGCCAGCTGGCGCTCGCCGCGCGGGCGCGGAAGGCGGTGGTGGTACACGCCCGGGACGCCGACGGCGACGTCGCGGGCCTGCTCCGGGCCTGGGCCTCCCGGGTTCCCGCGGTCGTCCTGCACTCCTTCAGCTCCGGGCCCGATCTCTTCGCAGCAGGGAGGGAGGTCGGGGCGTACTTTTCCTTCAGCGGCATGATCACGTTCAAGCGCTGGGGGCACCCGGAGTACCTCACGGCGTGTCCCGCGGATCGGCTGCTGGTGGAGACCGACGCGCCGTATCTGGCCCCGGTGCCGCACCGGGGCCACCGGAACGAGCCGGCGTTCGTCCGCGAAACCGCGGCGGCGCTGGCGGGGGCCCGGGGAATTCCGCTCGAGGCCCTCGCGGCTACGCTCGCCGCCAACGCGGCGCGGGTCTTCGGAGCCCGCGTCACCCCGTCGCCCTGAGCCAAAGGATCCGTCGTGCCCAACGTTCCCTCCGACATCGCCATCGCCCAGGCCGCCACGCTGCGTCCCGTCGCCGACATCGCCCGCGCGCTCGGGCTCGCCGACGACGAAGTCGAGCTCTACGGCAAGTACAAGGCGAAGATCGCGCTGTCGGCGATCCGCAAGCGGAAGCCGAAGGGCAAGCTGATCCTGGTGACCGGCATCAATCCCACGCCGGCGGGGGAAGGGAAGTCGACGGTGACGGTCGGACTGACCCAGGCGCTGCGGAGGATCGGGCAGGACGCCATCCTCTGCATCCGGGAGCCCTCGCTGGGCCCGGTGTTCGGCGTGAAAGGCGGGGCGGCCGGGGGCGGCTATGCGCAGGTGGTGCCGATGGAAGACATCAACCTGCACTTCACCGGCGACTTCCACGCCATCGCGAGCGCGCACAACCTGCTCTCCGCCCTGCTCGACTCCCACCTGCATCACGGCAACGCTCTCGGACTGGACACCCGCCGCATCACCTGGCCCCGCACCATCGACATGAACGACCGCGCGCTTCGCTCCATCGTTGTCGGGCTGGGCGGGATCAACGGGGGCCCGGCGCGCGAGGAGCGCTTCGTCATCATCCCGGGCTCCGAGGTGATGGCGATCATGTCGCTGGCCACGAGCCTCGAGGATCTCGAGGCGCGGCTCGCCCGGATCATCGTGGGCCTGACGTCCGGCAAGACCGCGGTGCGGGCGTCGGACCTCAAGGCTCAGGGCGCGATGACGCTCCTGCTCAAGGACGCGCTCAAGCCCAACCTGGTGCAGACGCTCGAGGGGGGGCCCGCGCTGGTTCACTGCGGCCCCTTCGGCAACATCGCCCACGGCTGCAACTCGGTCATGGCCACCCAGCTGGGGCTGCGTCTCGCCGACCTGGTGCTGACCGAGGCCGGATTCGGCGCGGACCTGGGGGCCGAGAAGTTTCTGGACATCAAGTGCCGGATGGCGGGACTGAAGCCCGACGCGGCGGTGGTGGTGGCGACGGTCCGGGCCCTCAAGATGCACGGGGGCGTCAAGAAGGACGCCCTCGGCGCCGAGGATGTCGGCGCGGTGGAGCGGGGCGTGGTGAATCTCCAGCGGCACGTCCGGAACGTGAAGAAGTTCGGATTGCCCTGCGTGGTGGCGCTGAACCGATTCCTCACGGATTCGGACGCGGAAATCGCGGCGGTGAAAAAGGCGTGCGCCGCGGAGGGCGTGGAGGTGGTGCGCTGCGAGGTGTGGGAGAAGGGCGGGGCGGGGGGCGAGGAGCTGGCGCGGGCGTTGCTGACGCTGCTGGAGACCGAGAAGTCCACCTACCATCCGATCTACGATGAACAGCAGCCCATCCGGGAGAAGATCGAGACCATCGCGAAGGAGATCTACGGCGCCGCCGGTGTCTCGTTCGCTCCCGCCGCCGAGCGGGCCCTCGAGCTCCTGCCCAAGCTGGGCCTCGGCGCGACGCCGGTGTGCATGGCGAAGACGCAATACTCGTTCTCGGACGACCCGGCGAAGCTCGGGGCGCCGAGCGGGTTCGTCCTGCAGGTGAGGGACATTTTGCCGTCGGCCGGCGCGGGGTTCGTGGTGGCGCTGGCGGGGGAGATCATGACCATGCCGGGCCTTTCCAAGGAGCCGGCGGCCCAGAAGATCCGGATGCATCCGGACGGGACCATCGAGGGACTTTTCTAGATGGCACACCAGGTGGTGGCGACCGATCAGGCGCCCGGGGCCATCGGCCCCTACAGTCAGGCGATCATCGCGAACGGTTTCGTGTTCACGGCGGGGCAGGTCGGATTCGACCCCCGGAAGATGGAGATCACGGGGAAGACCGTGGGCGAGCAGACGGAGCAGGTCATGCAGAACCTCGCCGCCGTGCTGCAGGCCGCCGGCTCGGGGCTCGACCGGGTGGTGAAGACCACGGTCTTTCTGGCCGACATGGCGGACTTCCAGGCGATGAACGAGGTCTACGCGAAGCACTTCGGGACGCACAAGCCGGCGCGGTCCACGGTGGCGGCCGCCGGACTGCCCCGCGGCGCGCGGGTCGAGATCGAGGTCGTCGCGGCCGTGTAGCTCGCGTGGCGTCGGGCGGAATGGGCGGTATACTCCCCCGGATGATCCCCCGGTGGCTCCCCGCCCACCTGCCGCTCCTCCTGCTCGGCGTGCCGGCGCTCCTGCCCGGGCAGGCGCAGGACACGGTTCCCCCTCGTCCACCCCTCGCGTCCGACGCGGACACCAACAGCGCGGTGGCGTACTACGCGCTCGGCGTGACGCAGCTGCCCGACCACCCGCAGCGGGCGGCCGCGGCGTTCTTTTGGGCGACCCGCCTCGATCCGGCGAACGGCGCGGCCTGGTACGGACGGTGGGCCGCCCGCATGCTCGACCCGGACCGCCCCCCGCCGGGGTCCTTCGCGCTCGGGGGCCTGGTCGAGATACGGGATCCGGACCGTCAGGATCCGGATTCCCTGCGGAGCAAGGCCCTGCTGCGCGATCCGCTCCTCTATGTGCGGTTCGATTTCGACGTGGGCGACGAGCTGATGCGCCGCACGGCGCAGGTGGCCCTGAGCCTGCACGAGACCAGCGACCCCGTCTTGCGCGGCTGGATCGACTATGCCGCGGGGCGATTCGCGTCGGCGGCGCGGGACTACGCGGAGGGAGTGCGGGCGCACCCCGGGGATTACGGACTCCACCTCGCACGCGCCCGGACCTTCATGCTCGCGTCCCAGTACGACAGCGCGATCTCCGAAATGGGCCTGTTCCTGGCCGGGCGGGCGCATTACATCGAGCACGACCCCGTCGGACCCGATCAGTCCCTGCTCCTCGGTCGCTACGCGCTGGCCCGGCTCGAGGCGCTGAAGGGCGACACGGACGCGGCCCTGCGCGCATACGCCGCCGTGCTCGCGAGCGATTCCGGCTTCGGGCGGGCGCACGTGGAGCTGGCCCGCCTCGCGCTGGCTCGGCACGACACGGCGCTGGCCCTGCGGGAGTACGGGTGGGGCGTCACGGTGGGCGATCCGGCGGTCTGGTACGAGTACGGCATGCTGCTCTTGCGCGCTCGCCGCCCGGCCGACGCGGCCCTCCAGTTCGAGCGCGCGATCCAGGCGGACTCCGACTACGTGGCGCCGTATCTGCCGCTGGCGCTGCTCGAGGAGAAGGCCGGCTTCGAGGCCGAGGCGGTTCCGCTGTACGCCCGGTTCATCGCGGAGGCGCCGCGGAGCCAGGCGGGAGCGGTGACGGTGGCGCGTGGGCGCGTGGGGCGCCTCCGTCCGGCGCGCTGAGCGGGCCGCCGCTGCCGGCACCCGTCCGGTGTTAGGTTGGAATGCGACATTCCGTGCACGGGGGCGGATCGGGTCTGGTGGTCCGACTGGTCTTCAAAACCAGCTGGGCGCCGCAAGGTGCTTGGTGGGTTCGATTCCCACACGCTCCCGCCACCGCCGCGACCCGAGACCGTCAATGCGCCACGGCGTCCGTCACCACGCTCACCTCGCACCCCAGAAACCCCAGGGTCTCCGTCACCGGCGTGGGCCAGAGCTCGACTGAAACCGGGCCGCCGACCCGGGCAGCATCGACCAGCAGCAGCAGGTGACCGTCCGCCAGCGTGACCTGGCTCGAGTCGCGAAGCCGCTCCGCCGTGCCATCATAGATCTTGTAGGTGACGTCGCCGGGCGTGACCAGGCGGCAATCGAGGAGCGTGGTCGTCCCGGCGGACGCCGGGAAGCCGACATTCACGTGTCCCCCCTCGTGGATGCCCCAGAAATTGACGCCTCCCTCGCCGCCCCCCGGCGTGCCGACCACGAAGGACGGCTTCCAGAACGACAGATGCGCGCCATCCCAGGCGAACGGGGCGTCCGGGGTGAGTGAGACGGTCCCCCCGAGGACCGGAGACACCGACAGCCGCAGCACGCGCTGCGCCGCGGCCGCCCGCTGGGCGTCGGTGTACCGCGGCACCGGCCGGGCGCCCGACACGCCGTCGCGCATCTGCGGCGTGAGCCCGGCCGCGGTCGACGTGGAGAGCATGCCCCGCGCGCGCATCCAATTGAGAAAGAGCGTCGGCCAGATCGCCACGCCTTCGGGGTTCCCGTCGCGGATCCCGAACCCGTGCCCGGCGCCGGTGAGCACGTGCAGCTCCGCGGAACCGCCGGCGCGGCGGATGGCGCCATACAGGCTCGCAATGCTGTCGGCGATTGCCGGCCCGTCGTGTTCCCCGCAGAGCAAAAAAGCGGGCGGTGTCTCCTTCGACAGGGCGAGGGCGGCGGGGATGGCCGGATAGACCAGGCCCATGAACGCGACGACCGAGCTCTCCCGGTCCACCGGGTCTTCCGCGCCGGCGGTTCCGGGGGCGCCGCGGGTGCCCGCCAGCGCGGCCAGCTCGCCGCCCGCCGAAAACCCGATCACGCCGATCCGGTCCGGCGCGAGGCCCCACGCCGACGCCCGGCTCCGCACCAGCCGGATGGCGCGCTGCACGTCCGCGAGCTCGGTTCCCTCGACCGTGTACGAGGAGCCAGGTTCCCGGGCCAGCCGGTACTTCAGCACGAATGCGGCGACGCCGTGATCGGCCAGCCAGCGCCCCACGCGGTATCCTTCGTGGTCCATCCACAGCTCACGGTGCCCGCCGCCCGGTATCACGATCACCGCCGCCCCGCTGGCCGCCGCCGCATCCGGGAGGTAGGGCAGGATGGACGGGCGATGAACGTTGGAGACGATATGATCTCCCTGCTCCGTGATCCGGACGTGCTCGGGGCCCGTCTTGCCTTCGGATCCGGGAGCGCCGGCGGGCCAGAGAAGGACGGCCGCCGGCTCCTGGGCCCGGGCGGTCGCAGCCGTGGCGGGGGACGGCGAGAGCAGCGCCAGGCACAACGCGATTCGCGCGGGGACCATGGGTGGTAGAATACGATCGCCGACCAGCGCCCGCCACGACGACTGGTCCGCACCTTGCCGCGCCGGCCCGAGGGTGTATTCTCCCCTCCCGCGCCCCTGACTCACACCGATTGGGAGTGTCTTCCGTGCGTGTACACCTGCTCCTGCTGACCTGCGCCCTCCTCCCGTTCAGCCTCGCCGGCGCCCAGGGCCGGGGGGAAGCGTTCACCCACGCCGACTCGGTCCGCGGCTCCGACACCCCCGAGCGCGCGTGGTGGGACGTGACCTTCTACGACCTGCACGTCACGGTGAACCCGGCCGACTCGACCATCAGCGGATGGAACGGGATCACGTACACCGTCACCGGGCCCGTGAAAGAGATGCAGATCGATCTCCAGGTGCCCCTCGAGGTCGACAGCATGGTGCAGGACGCCCGGCGGGTGACGTACCGCCGGGACGGCAACGCGTTCTACGTCACCCTCGCCGCTCCCCAGCCCGTGGGGGCCGCCAAGACGGTGACCGTCTACTACCACGGCCGGCCGCGGGTGGCGGTGCGCGCGCCCTGGGACGGCGGCTTCGTGTGGGCCAGGGACTCCCTCGGCCGGACCTGGATCGCCACCGCCTGCGAGGGCCTGGGCGCCTCGGTCTGGTGGCCGAACAAGGACTACCTGGCCGACGAGCCCGACTCCCAGCGGATCGCCATCACCGTGCCCGACCCCCTGCAGGACGTTTCCAACGGACGGCTCCGCAGCACGACGCACCACCGGAACCATACGACGACCTTCGAGTGGTTCGTCACCGAGCCGATCAACAACTATGACGTCGCCGTGAACGCCGCGGTCTACGCGCACTTCGAGGAGGACTACTCCGGGGAGGCGGGGAAGCTGACGATGAACTTCTGGCCCCTGGCCTATCACCTCGACACCGCGAAGGTCCAGTTCCGGCAGGCGCAGACGATGATGAAGTGCTTCGAGCACTGGTTCGGCCCATACCCGTGGTACGCCGACGGCTACCAGCTGGTGGAAACCCCGCACCTCGGCATGGAGCATCAGAGCGCCATCGCCTACGGAAACCACTACGACGACGGCTACTACTCCGCCGCGCTGGGCCGGGGCATCGACCTGTCCCACTCGGGGCAGGGGGCGAACTGGGACTTCATCATCGTGCACGAAAGCGCGCACGAGTGGTTCGGCAACAGCATCACGATGAAGGACCAGGCCGACATGTGGATCCACGAGAGCTTCGCCAACTACGCGGAGAACCTCTACGTGGAGTGCCTGCGAGGGAAGGAAGCGGGCGCGGAGTACGTGCTCGGCACCCGTGCCAACATCCAGAACGACCGCCCCATCATCGCCCCCTACGGCGTGAACGCCGAGGGATCGGGCGACATGTACTACAAGGGCGGCAACCTGCTGCACACCATCCGCCAGATCGTGAACGACGACGAGAAGTGGCGCGGCATCCTGCGCGGACTCAATCACGCCTTCTGGCACCAGACCGTGACGACGGGGCAGATCGAGAGCTACATCAGCGCCCAGGCGGGGATCGACCTGTCGAAGGTGTTCGACCAGTACCTCCGCACCACGGAGATCCCGGTCTTCGAGTACCGGCTCGACGATTCGACCCTCGCGTTCCGCTGGACCGACGTCGTGCCGGGATTCGACATGCCGGTGCGGGTCACGGTGGGCGACGACACCTTCGGGCTCGTCCACCCCACCACCCGCTGGCAGGTTCAGAAGGTACACCTGTCGTCGCCCGACGCGTTCCGCGTGGACGACAACTTTTACGTGCTCACGGCGCGCCAGCCCATCCGCGCGGTGCCGCGGCCCCCCGCCGGAGCCGCCCGGTGAGCGCCGGGCTCCGGGCCAAGTCACGGTGGGCGCGGCTCCGCGACGACGTGGACGTCAAGCTGCGGCGCGGGGCCTGGTACCGCGTGCTCGACGAGAGCGAGCTGGACGCGGTGATCGAGGTGAACGACCGCCCCCGCTCGGTGCTCAAGGCGATGCTCGAAATCGTCGAGCGCCCGCACCCGCGTTGGACCGTGGTGCGCCCGCCCGCCGGCGCCAAAGCCGCGCCCGGCGATCCGTACGGCGTCTGTCCCAGCTGCGGGGAACGTGCCCGCCTCCCGCACCGGGCCCGCCGTCTCTCCTGCCCCTCCTGCAAGTGGGAGTTCGAGGTCGCGTGGGACGAGGGGTATCTCGTCTAGCGCACCTCATCATCAACCCGGCCGCCGGCCGGGGTGCCGCCCGTCGGCTCAAGGGCCGGGTGGCGGCCGCCTTCCGGAACGAAGGGTGGACCGTCGAAGCGCTCGAAACGCAGGGGCCGGGTCACGGCACGATGCTCGCCGCGGCCCTGGCACGGGAGGGCGCCGAGCGGATCATCGCGGTGGGCGGCGACGGGATCGTCCACGAGGTGGCGAACGGACTGCTCACGGCGGGCGGGGCCGCCGCGCTGGGCGTCGTCCCCGCCGGCTCGGGGAACGACTTCGCGAAGCTGCTCGGCGTCCACGGGCACCGGCCGGAGCACGCGGTTCGCCGCATCGTCACCGCCCGGGTCGTTCCCTTCGACGTCGGGCTGGTGCGGGACGAATACTTCGTGAACACGCTTGGATTCGGCTTCGGCCCTGAAGTGGTGCGGATCCGCGACGGGATGCCGGGGTTGAAGGGGTTCCTGTCATATCTGATTCCGGTATTCCGGGCGTTCGCGGGCTTCGTTCCCCCGGTGCTCGAGATCCGGGCGGGGGACTGGTCGGAACACGGTCCGGTGATGATGGTGGAGGTGTGCAACGGCACGACCGCGGGCGGCAGCTACCGGTTCGCGCCCGACGCGGACCCCACCGACGGTGCCCTGGATCTCTGTGTGATTCAACGGGTCGGGTTCGCGAGGTTTCTGCGGGCGCTGCCGCGGGTGATGCGGGGGACGCACGGACGCATGCGCGAAGTCCGGCTCTGCCGGGCGGGGGCGGTCGTCATCAAAGGAGAGGAGCCGCTGGTCATGCATCTGGACGGGGAGCTCCGGACGCCGGGCATGCGCGAATGCACGATTTCGGTTCAGCCGGCCCGCCTCCCGGTGCTGGTGGCCTCGTGAGCCGCCTGCTCCTGGTCACGCTCCTGGTCGCCTGGCCGCTCGGCGCCGCCGCCCAGGACTCCACGGGGGCGGTCCCGGTTTCCCCGGACACGCTGCACGAGGTGCGGGCGGTGAACGCGCTCTGGCGCTCGCTCTTGATTCCGGGGTGGGGTCAGGCCCTGACGCACCGGAACGGGACCGGCGTGGCCTTCGCCGCCTGGGAGGGCGTCACCATCATGATGACCCTCAAGGCCCAGCAGGAAGTGAACTATTTCGACCGCACCGGGTCCCCCAACCTCAAATCCAAACGTCAGGAGGTCCAGGACTGGATGGTGCTCTGGATCTTCAACCACCTCTTCTCGGGCGCCGAAGCGTTCGTCTCGGCGCATCTGCAGGACTTCCCCAAGGACCTCCACTTCCAGGCCGTCCCGCGGGGGATCGGCATTTCCATCCCCGTCGGCCGGTGAACGACGCTCCCCTCGGCGTCTTCGACTCGGGCTTGGGGGGGCTGACGGTGGCGCGGGCGCTCTTCGAGCGCCTGCCGCGCGAGTCCGTCATCTACTTCGGCGACACGGCACGGGTGCCGTACGGTCCGAAATCGGCCGACACCGTGCGCCGCTACAGTCGCGAAATCCTCGACTTCCTGCTTTCCCGCGGCGTGAAGATGGTCGTGATCGCGTGCAACACGAGCACGGCGCACGCGCTGGAGCACCTCCGGGCCGCCTCGCCGGTTCCGGTGATCGGCGTGATCGAGCCCGGCGCCCGCGCCGCCGTCGCCGCGTCCCGCGGGGGGCCGGTCGGTGTCATCGGGACCGTGGGAACGATTGCGTCGGGCGCCTACCAGCGCGCGATCACCGCGCTCCGGCCCGGCACGCGCGTGGAGGGGGTGGCGTGCCCCTTGTTCGTGCCGCTGGTGGAGGAGGGGTGGCTCGACCATCCCGCCACCGAGTTGATCGCGCGGGAGTATCTCGCGCCGCTGATCGCGGCGCGGGTGGACGTGGTCGTGCTGGGGTGTACCCACTATCCTCTCCTCAAGCCCGTGCTGGAGCGCGTGCTCGGTCCCGGCGCGACGCTGATCGACAGCGCGGGGGAAACGGCGCGGGCGGTGGCAGAGGCCTTGAAGCGCGACGGCCTCGAGGCCGGCGGGTCCCGGCCTCCCGTCCATCATTTCGTGGTCTCGGACGAGGCGCCGCGCTTCCAGAAAGTGGGTGCCACCTTCCTGGGTGACCGCCTGCGCGCCGCGGATGTGGAAGTGGTGCCGCTGGACTAGCTGAACTGCAGCAGTTCGATGTCCTTCGCCGTCACCACGGCGTACCGCCCCCCGTCCAGAAATGCCCCGGGATTCAGATAGGCCCGTCCATCGGGCCGGACCACGAGCCGGGGCCGATGCGTGTGAGCCAGAACGACGAGCGAAAGGTCGGGCCGCTGATCGAGAAGGCGCCCCGCCCAGGCCTCCTGGGCGGCCGCGGCGCGGTCGAGCACCACGCGGTCCTTGGTGCTGTCGGCGAGCGTTCCGGAGAGGCGGTCGGCGATCCAGAAGCCCAGGTCCGGATGCAGCGCGCGGAACACCGCGACGGTCCACCGGTGCTTCAAGATCCGGTGGGTGAGGGCGGCGCTCCAGTGCTGCTCCGTCAGCCCGTCGCCGTGAGCCACGAACGCGCGCCGCCCCGCCAACGTGAGTTCCACGGGATCGGCGTGGAACGCCAGCCCCACGTCCTCGGTGAGAAAGGGTCCTCCCCAGCGGTCGTGGTTTCCGCCGACCAGCGTGACCCGCACGCCGCGCGCCAGCAGATCCCGAAGGCGGGCGACGTGGGGGAAGTGACGGCGGGGGATGACGGCGCCGTACTCGAACCAGAAGTCGAAGAGATCACCGTCGATCAGCAGGTGATCGGACGGGCGGGGCACGGCCTCGAGGAAGCGGTGGAAGAGGCGGACGGTGGCGGGCGGCACCTGTCCGAGGTGCGCATCGGCCACCACGATCACGCGCTCCGGCGGGGTCGGCACGGCCCCAAGCTAGGAAGGCCCCCGCGGCGTTGCAAGCTCCTGTCCCATTTGACTTTTGCCACTGCCCCGCACATTCTCCGCTCACAATGAAGGCGACGCGCGAGCACACCAAGTACGAGCGGCCGCGAAGCCCGGCCCAGCCGCCGGCGCGGGGCGAGCAGACGGTGGACCCCCCCGACGTCGAGCCGCGGAACCCGGGAGTCCCGCTCGACGTCGAGTCGGTGCGCGCCCTGCGCGTGAACCGGAGCGCGGTGGAGCGCCGGGCGGCGACGCTCCCGAGGCGCCGCAGCGTCAAGCGGGAGTGGCAGGCGGCCTGGCTCCTGCGGGCCATCACGTGCATCGATCTCACGACCCTCGCCGGAGACGACACGCCGGGCAACGTCGCGCGCCTCGCGGCCAAGGCGCGCGAGCCGGTCCGTCGGGATCTCCTCGAGGCCCTGGGGGCCGAACACCTGCCCATCCGGGTGGGCGCGGTCTGCGTCTATCACGCCCTGGTGCCGGCGGCGGTCCGCGCCCTCCAGGGCAGCGGGATCCCCGTGGCGGCCGTGTCCACGGGCTTCCCGGCGGGCCTCTCGCCCCTCGAGCAGCGCATCGCCGAGGTCCGCGCGTCGGTGGACGCCGGGGCGGCCGAGATCGACGTCGTGATCACCCGCGGTCACGTCCTCACGGGCGCGTGGGACCGGCTCTACGACGAAGTCCGCGGGTTCCGCGATGCCTGCGGGCCCGCCCACATGAAGGTCATCCTCGGCACGGGGGAGCTGGCGACCCTGACCAACGTGGCCCGGGCGTCCCGCGTGGCGATGGCTGCCGGCGCCGATTTCATCAAGACGTCCACGGGGAAGGAACCCGTGAACGCCACGCTTCCCGTGGGGCTCGTGATGGTCCGGCAGATCCGTGAATTCCTCGAGCAGACCGGGCACGCCGTAGGGTTCAAGCCCGCCGGAGGCATCCGGACCGCGAAGGGCGCGCTCGAGTGGATGATCCTGATGAAAGAAGAGCTCGGCGAGCGCTGGATGCGCCCGGACCGGTTCCGCATCGGCGCCAGCGCGCTCTTGACCGACATCGAGCGCCAGCTCGAGCATTTCGTGACCGGGCGGTATTCCGCCGCCCACCGTCATCCCCTGGTCTGACATGACCACCGTCGCCGACATCTTCGAAACGATGGCCTGGGGGCCCGCGCCGGAGGCGCGGGGGCCGGCGCTCGAGTGGATCAAGGCGCGCGGGGGCCGGTTCGGCCTCTTCATCGGCGGCCGGTGGGTCGAGCCTCAGACCGGGGAGCATTTTGAGACCATCAATCCCGCCACCCGCGACGTCCTCGCGCGGATCGCGCAGGGGGGAGCCGCGGACGTGGGCGCCGCCGTCCGGGCGGCGGCCGACGCGGCGCCGGCGTGGGCGGCCCTGCCGGGGCACGCTCGCGCCCGTCACCTGTACGCCCTGGCCCGCGCGGTGCAGAAGCACTCCCGCCTGCTGGCCGTGCTGGAGAGCCTGGACAACGGGAAGTCCATCCGCGAGACGCGGGACTTGGACATCCCGCTGGTGGCCCGCCACTTCTACCATCACGCCGGCTGGGCCCAGCTTCTCGAAACGGAGTTCCCCGGCTACGCGCCCGTGGGCGTGGTGGCGCAGATCATTCCGTGGAACTTCCCGCTTCTGATGGTGGCGTGGAAGGTGGCGCCCGCCCTCGCGGCGGGGAACACCATCGTGCTGAAGCCCGCGGAGTTCACGCCGCTCACCGCGCTCTGCTTCGCGGAGCTGGCGGAGGCCGCGGGGCTGCCGGCGGGCGTCCTGAACGTGGTGACCGGCGACGGGCGGACCGGCAAGCTCCTGGTGGAGCATCCCCGCGTGGACAAGATCGCCTTCACGGGATCCACGGAGGTCGGACGCCAGATCCGGACGGCGACGGCGGGCTCGGGCAAGCGGCTCACGCTCGAGCTGGGCGGGAAGAGTCCCTTCATCGTCTTCGAGGATGCCGACCTGGACAGCGTGGTGGAGGGGGTGGTGGACGCGATCTGGTTCAATCAGGGCCAGGTCTGCTGCGCCGGGTCCCGGCTGCTCGTGCAGGAGGGGGTGGCGGGGCGGCTGATCCCCAAGCTCCGGGCGCGGATGGAGAAGCTCCGGGTGGGGGAACCGCTCGACAAGGCCGTGGATATGGGCGCGATCGTGGCGCCGGTCCAGCTCGAGCGCATCCGCGCGCTGGTGGACCAGGGCGTGGCTGACGGCGCCACGATGTGGCAGCCGACGTGGGCGTGTCCGACGGAGGGATACTTCTATCCGCCGACGCTCTTCACCGACGTCGCGCCTGCGGCCGGCATCGCGCAAGTCGAGATCTTCGGGCCGGTCCTGGTCTCGATGACCTTCCGCACGCCGGCCGAGGCGGTGGAGCTTGCGAACAACACGCCCTACGGTCTCGCGGCGAGCGTCTGGACCGACAACATCAACCTCGCGCTCGACGTCGCGCCCCGGATCAAAGCGGGCGTGGTGTGGGTCAACTCGACCAACCTGTTCGACGCCGCGGCGGGGTTCGGCGGCTACCGGGAGTCGGGGTTCGGGCGGGAGGGTGGGAGAGAAGGGATGTGGGAGTACCTGAAGGAAAGCCCCACGGCGGAAGCCGGAACGCGGAACGCACCCGGCGGGCCGGTTCCGCCTTCCGCGGTCCGCGGTCCGCGGTCTGAGTTCCCCGCCATCGACCGTACGCCGAAGCTCTTCATCGGCGGGAAGCAGGTCCGCCCGGACCAGGGCTACAGCCGGAAGGTGGTGGGTCCCTCGGGCGTGGGGATCGGGGAAGTCGGGGACGGGAATCGGAAGGACATCCGGGACGCCGTGGAAGCGGCCCATCGCGCCGCGGACTGGGGACGCGGCGCCGGGCATACCCGCGCGCAGATCCTCTACTATCTCGCCGAGAACCTGTCGGCCCGCGCGGACGAGTTCGCCCGGCGCATCGACGCGCAGACCGGTGGCGGGGCGGAGGCCGGGGCGGAGGAGGTCGCGACCGCGATCTCCCGGCTGTTCACCTATGCGGCCTGGGCCGACAAGTTCGACGGGGCGGTGCACCAGGTGCCGATCCGCGGCGTCACGCTCGCCATGCCGGAGCCGATCGGCGTCATCGGCATCGCGGCGCCGGACGCCTGCCCCCTCCTGGGGCTCGTCTCCCTCGTGGCGCCGGCGGTGGCGGTGGGGAACACCGTCGTGGTGATCCCGTCGCCCGCGCATCCCCTGTCGGCGACCGATTTCTACGGCGTCCTCGAGACGTCCGACCTCCCCGACGGCGTGATCAATCTCGTCACCGGTGACCGCGAGGCCCTCGCGCGGGTGCTCGCCGAGCACCTCGACGTCGACGCGGTGTGGTACTGGGGGACGGCAGCCGGTGTGCGGGCGGTCGAGGAGGCGTCCGCGGGGAACCTGAAGCGGACCTGGACCTCGGATCACGGGCGCGACTGGCTCGATCCGGCACGCGGCGAGGGGCGGGAGTTCCTGCGTCACGCCACCCAGGTGAAGAACATCTGGATTCCCTACGGAGAATGACCTCGCCCGTCGGCGCCGCCGTTCCGATCGGCATTTCCAACCGCCATCTCCACCTCTCGCCGGCCGACGTCACCAGACTGCTCGGTGCGGGAAGGGATCTGACGATCGACCGGATGATCACGCAGCCCGGGCAGTTCGCGGCGCGGGAGCGGATCGACGTCGTCGGTCCGAGGGGGAGGCTCAACGGGGTCCGGGTGGTCGGCCCGGCCCGGTCCGCCACCCAGGTGGAGCTCGCCTTGACCGATGCCCGGGTGCTCGGGATCCCGGTGCCGGTCGCCAACTCGGGGAAGCTCACCGGGTCCGTGGGCGGGGTGACCCTGGTCGGCCCGGTGGGCTCCGTGACCCTCGAGAGCGGCGTCATCGCCGCCGCCCGGCACCTCCACTGTGCGCCGGCCGACGCCCGGCGCCTGGGGCTGACGGATGGGGACTGGATCGACGTCGTGTGCGGAGCCGGCAGCCGGCGAGTGGTCTTCGAGGGTCTGCTGGTGCGGGCGGGTCCCGCTCACGCCACCGAGGCGCATCTGGACACGGATGAGGCTGCGGCGGCGGGGCTGTCGACGGGCGCCACCGCCCGGATCGTCGCCTGGCGGGCCGGGGAGGCGACGGCGTGATCACCGCCGTCGAGCACCGCGTCAACTACTCCGAGACCGACCAGATGGGGCTCGTGTATCACGCCAACTACGTCATCTGGCTGGACCTGGCGCGGACGGAACACCTGCGCGGGACCGGGGTGACCTACAAGGAGATGGAAGAGCAGGGGGTGTACCTGGCGGTGACCCACCTCCAGCTCCGCTATCGCCGCGCGGCGCGGTACGACGATCTGGTCCGGGTGCGCTGCTGGGTGCGGGAGCTGGCGAGCCGGCAGATCACCTTCGGATACGCCGTCGAGCGGGCCGGTTCGGGCGAGCTCCTCGCCACCGCGGAGACTTCTCTGATGGCCTTGGACCGGAGCCATTCGCCCACCCGCATTCCGGAGCACGTCCGTGCCCTGCTCCCGCCGACCGCCGATCCCGTCCGTCTCTAACCGGGTCCGGGCCGCTCTCGCGATCCTGGTCCTCCTGGCGCTCCCGGGGCGCGGCCGGGCGCAACAGCCGGCCACCGTGGACGAAGCCACGGTGGGGGAGCTGGCCCGCCTCCTGGCCGCCTCCGACGCCCGCACCTTCGACGAGGCGCTCTTGCGGGACGGTCTCCAGCAGACCGAGGCGACCACCCGCCGGCAGGCCGCGCTCGCCGCGGGGCGGATCGGCGACACCGCGGCGACGCCGCTGCTCGTCGCCGCGCTCACCGACTCCGTGGACGGCGTCCGCGCGGCGGCGGCGTTCAGTCTCGGCCTGCTGAAGGATCCGCGCGCCATCCAGCCTCTGCTCGACCTGGTGCAGCGCGTGAGCCCCGACCAGCAGGGGTTCGGGACCTTCGAGGCGGTCACCGCGATCGCGAAGATCGGGGGCGGGGAGGGAGCCCGCGCCCTGCAGCTCGTCATCGACGCGGGCCGGCCCGGCACCACCAACCAGGCGGTGTCCCGAGCCCTGCTCGAATCCTGGCGTCTCGGGTCGCTCGCCCCCGTGGTGTCGCTGGTACGCTTCGCCCAGGACCCCGATGCGCTGGTGCGGTGGAACGCCGTCACCGCGCTCGCCCGGGTGGGCGATCCGCGCGGGTTTCCGGCCCTGCTCGCCGCCACCGACGACCCGGACGTGACGGTGCGCGCCGCGGCCATCCGGGGTCTCACCGCGCACCTGACCGAGCTCTCACGCCAGCCGGTCGACGCGGTGGTGGCGCGCCTCCGCGGGCACCTGACCGACACCGACCTCCACGTGCGCATCAACACGCTCCGCGCCCTCGCTACCTTCCGGGATTCGACGGTGTCGGCGGCCGTGGTACCGCTCGTCTCCGACGCGAACCCGAACGTCGCGGTGGCGGCGGAGACGACCCTGGGCGTGAGCCGGGGCGCGGTGGCCGTAGTGACCCTCCGCGGCCGTCTCACCAGCGCCAACTTCGCGGTGCGCCGGCAGGCCGCGATCGGTCTCGCCGAGGCGGACTCCGCGGCGGGCGTGGCGTTCGCGGATACGCTGGCCCGCGACCCGGACTGGCACTGGCGCAGCGTCGCCGCCGAGGCGGCGGGGGCGGCGAAGGACCGGACCCGTCTCGAGCGCCTGCTGAGCGATCCGGACGGCCGGGTCGTGGCGTCCTCGCTCGAAGCTTTGCTTGCCGTCGCGCCCGCCGGCGACGTCGCGCTGGCCAACCGGGCCCAGCAGCTGCTCGCGAACGCCGACCCCGCGGTGCGATCCCTGGCGGCCGACGCGATGGCCCGGCGCCCGGACGTGTCGCAGGTGGAGCCGCTCATCGGCGCCTATCGCCGGGCGGCCGGTGATCCGATTGACGACGCCCGGATGTCCGCCGTCAAAGCGCTCGACGCCGTCGCGGCGCTGGGGCCGGGGGGAGCGAACGCGGTTACGAACCGCTTTTACGACGTGGTGAGCCGGCCCGCGGATTACCTGGTGTGGCGGATGGCGGCCGCCACGTTCCCGGGCGCGCTCCCCGGTGGATGGGCGACGGCGCCGCCCGTGGTCACCGGGAGAACCGAGGCGGACTACCGGGACGCGGCGCGGCGGTACCTCTATCCGGCCCTGCACGGGACGGCGAACCCCACGGTCACCATCGACACCGACCGGGGCTCGATCGTGATCGAGCTGCTTCCCGGGGACGCGCCGCTGACGGTCACGGCGTTCCTGAACCTGGTGGACCGCCACTACTTCGACGGCCAGCGCTGGCACCGCGTGGTGCCGAACTTCGTGATCCAGAGCGGAGACCCGCGGGACGACGGGTGGGGCGGACCCGGGTTCACACTCCGGGACGAGATCAGCCCGGTGCGCTACCAGCGCGGCTCGGTCGGGCTCGCGCTGTCGGGGCCGGATACGGGCGGGAGCCAGTACTTCATCACCGTAGGTCCGGAGCCCCGGCTCGACGGCACGTACCCGATCTTCGGCCGGGTGACGTCGGACCTCTCGGTGCTGGACGTCGTCAGCCAGGGGGACCACATCCGCAGCGTGCACCGGTGAGGCGGGCGGCCGTCGCGGCGGCGGCGCTGCTGGCTCTGGCGCCCGCGGCGGCGCGGGGCCAGTTCGGATATTTCGGGGAGAACAAGGTCCAGTTTCGGGAGTTCGACTGGCGGGTGATGCAGGGCCCGCACGTGGATCTCCACTACTATCCGGCCGAGGAAGAGCTGGCGCGGGTGGCGTTGGCGTACGCCGAAGAGAGTTACGCCGTCCTGGCCCGCCGCTTCAACCACGAGGTGGGCCACCGGGTTCCCTTGATCGTCTACGCGTCGCACACCGACTTCGAGCAGACCAACATCCTTCCGTACGTGCCTCCCGAGGGCCTGCTCGGCGTCACGGACTTCGCGAAGGAGCGCGTGACGCTGCCGTTCACCGGGAACTACTACGACTTCAAGCACACCATCCGCCACGAGCTGGTGCACGTCTTTCAGCTCAGCCTCGAGGCCGAGTCCTTCCGCCGGTACCCGCGCGTGCACCAGGCCGAGCTGCCCCTGTGGTGGACCGAGGGGTTGGCGGAGTTCTTCTCGATCGGGACCGACAGCCAGGGGGAGATGCTGCTGCGGGAGCTGACCGTCTCGGGGCAGCTCCCGACGCTGATGCAGCTGACCTATGCCCAGGGCGGCGCCATCTATCCCATCGGCGCGAAGATCCACGAGTTCCTGGCCGAGCGGTACGGGGAGTGGCGGATTCTCGACGTGTACGACCAACGCTGGAAGCACGAGTCCTTCGACGCGCTGGTGCGGGCCGTGTATGGGGTGAGCCTCGAGACGCTGTCCGGCGAGTGGCAGTACTGGATGCGCCAGCACTACTACCCGGCCGTGCAGGACGCCCGCCCCCTGGCGCTCGAGGCGCGGCGCGTCGGGACGCTGGCCATCAAGCCCACCGTCGTCGCCGACTCCGCGGACAGCACCGAGCGCGTCCTCTATTTCTCACCCGCCGACGGCTATACCGACATCTATTCCACCCGGCCGGACGGGGACGACCGGAAGACGGTGGTGAAGGGGGAGCGCACGGCGGAGTTCGAGTCTTTCCACTTTTTCGACTCCCGGATGGACGCGCGCGGGGATCTGCTGGCGTTCACGAGCAAGTATCTGGAGCGGGACGCACTCTTCATCTGGGATCTCCGGCGCGGCAAGATGGTGGGGCGCTATCAGTTCCCGACGCTGGTGGGTATCCTGTCGCCGTCGTGGGCGCCGGACGGGCAGGCCGTGGTCTTTTCCGGGCTCGCCGAGAACGGGTACTCCGACCTGTACCGCCTCTGGCTGCGGGACGGGCGGCTGGAGCGGCTGACGCACGACCGGTATCAGGACGTAGATCCGTCGGTCAGCCCCGACGGACGGACCGTCGTGTTTTCGTCGGACCGCACCGCATTCGGCGTCTCCGGGGCCCGGAACCTGTTCACGCTCGACCTGGCGTCGGGCACGATCGCCTACCTCACCTACGGGGACTGGCGGGACACCGGTCCGCGGTGGGACCGGGCCACCGGCGAGATCTGGTTCTCGAGCGATCGCGAGGGCTCTCCGCAAGTCTACGAGGTGAACGCGACCGGCGCGGGACGGCGGGTGACCGACGTGCTGGGGGGCGCGTTCGATCCTCAGTTCGTGTCCCGGGACTCTACGGTGGTGTTCGGCGGCTTCGCGGACCTGTCGTTCGGGATCTACACGGCGCACGTGCCGGCCGACACCGGGGCCACCGGGTTCACGCTGGCGGCCGACCGGCGCCCTCCCGACTGGGCGTGGCCCGAGCTCGAGGCCACGACCGCGGCGGCGGAGCGTCCTCACCCCTACCGCAAGCGGTTCACCCTCGACTTCGCCGCCGCGGACGCCATCGTCGTGCCGGGGCTCGGTGCCGCGCAGGGGGCGGACTTCCTCTTCTCGGATCTCCTGGAAGACCATCTGATGCTGCTCGAGCTCTCCTCCTTCCAGGGGACGGGACTCGGAAACTTCTTCGGCAACGTCAACGGGACGCTGATTTACCTGAACCAGGCGCACCGGATCAACTGGGGTGTGGGGGCCTTCCGGCTCCGGGGAGAGTTCTACGAAGGAGACCTGAGCACGGTCTACGACGAAACCTCGACCGGGGTCCTGGGGCAGCTGCGGTATCCGCTCGACCGGTTCCGGCGGATCGAGCTGGAGTATCGGCTCGAGCATTCCGACCGGTTCGACTTCGGCTCGGTGGACGTGGTGCAGAGCGGCGACCCGACCGCGCTGCACCGGGTCGGCTGGCTCTCGTCCGAATACCTGAGCTACGTGAAGGACAATACCCTGTGGCTCGACACCGGGCCCATCGACGGGGAGCGCTTCGCGTTCACGGGGGGCGTCGTGAACGACGTCACTCACGGCCGGTTCGATTCCTGGGTGGCGTTCGGCGACTACCGTCGCTACCTGCGCACCAGCCTGCGCTCGGGGTTTGCGTTCCGCGCGATGGGCTACTACGGGGGCGGGGAGCGCCCGCGCGAAACGAGCATCGGGGGCTCGTGGGGAATCCGCGGGTACCCGTACTACGCGTACGTCGCCGGCACGCGCGCCTGGATGGTCAACCTGGAGTGGCGGTTTCCGCTGACCGACTATCTCGACTTGGGGTTCCCGTTCGGCCCCATCCGGATCCCCGGGGTGCAGGGAGCGCTGTTCTCGGATCTCGGGCGCGCGTGGAGCGACCTGACCACGGGGCGGGGGGCGCTGGGCGCCGCCGGATTGAGCCTCCGGATGCCCCTGGGGCCCGCCTTCGTGCTCCGTCTCGATATGGGGTACCGTTTCAGCGACGGAAACACGGACCTCTACTCGCTGCCCAGCAACTACCGCGGGCCCCGGTTCGTGGACCTGTTTTTCGGGTTTAACTACTGAGCCGGCAACGATTTCTGCTTGACCGGCCCGTACCCCTCTCCTACATTGGCGCGGGGGTGCTGGTGTTGTGGGCGGTTTCCTGTCGCCCGGGCGCCCTGGTACCCGAGGCGCTGGCGCCCGCGTCACCGGACTCGGCGCGGGTCTGGGCGGCGGGAACGGATCCCCGGCACGTCGCGGCCATCCGGATCCACTGGCGGTACGAGGACCGGAAGGTGAGCGGCGCGGGGCGCCTGACGGCGCACGTGGCGCCCCCGGACTCGGTCCGGCTGGACTACGCCGCGTCGCTCGGGATGGCCGCCGGAGCCGGCGTGGTGGTGGGGGACTCGGTCCTCTGGGCCGATCCCGCGCGTGACGTCCGGTCGATGGTGCGCGGGGTTCCCGTGTTCTGGGCCACGCTCGGCGTGGTCCGGCCTCCCGGGGCGGACGCGCGGGTGTCCGGGGGCCGGCTGGCGGGCGTTCCGGCGCGGTGGGCGTGGCGGTTCGTGACGGGTGGCGACACGCTGACGTACCTGGCGCGGGCGGGCGCCCGGGCTGGTGGGCTCCTGGCGCTCGACGTGGAGTGGCGAAGGGGTGGCGCGGTGATGGCGCGGAGTCATACGGAGTACGACGCGGACGGCTGGCCCGCGCGGGCCCGGATGGAGTTTCCCGATGCGGCAGCGCGGTTCGAGTTCACGGTGGTGGGAATCGACACGACGGCGGTCCTGGCGCCGGCTCTCTGGCGCGCTCGCCGCTAGCCTGGTGCTGGGAAGCCTCTCCGGATGCCTGTACGGCTTCGCGGGGGGTGGGTTGCCGAACATCAAGACCGTGGCGATCCAGCCGTTCGACAACCAGACGCCGGAGCCTCAGCTGACCCAGGAAGTCAACGACGCGGTGCGGCAGGCGTTCGAAGGCCGGCTCGGGCTCCGCCTGGCCGGCGAGCAGACGGCGGACGCGCTGGTACGGGGCCGGATCGTGAGCTATCAGGCGGACGTCCCCCTCGCGTTCGTGCCCGGGCAGGGGCAGGCGCCGGTGACCCGGCGGCAGGTGCAGATGACGGTGGACGTCGAGGTGCTCGACCAGCGGGAGGGCAAGACCATCTGGCAGCGGCAGGGGCTGACGGTGCAGGGGGATTACGCGCCGCCCGCGGAGGCCGACGGGCGGAAGCAGGCCCTCGACAAGCTCGTCACGGAAATCGTGGACGGGGCGCAGTCGCAGTGGTGACGGTCCGGACCTCCCGGCGACGCGGGGCCAGCTCGCTCGGCTGTCTCGTGTCGCTCCTCATCTTCGTGGCCGCCCTCTACTACGGCGTGCACATCGGCGAGGTGTTTTTCCGCTATTACCGCCTGGTGGACGAGATGGATTCGCAGGCCCGTCTGGCCTCGGCGATCGACAACGGCACCATCCGGCGGCGGCTCGAGGCGGCGATCCAGGACATCGGCCTGCCGGAGGAGGCGGCCGACAGCCTCGAGATCACGCGGATGTCGGATCCGCGCAAGATCCACATCGAGACCACCTACGCGGAACGCGTGCAGCTCCCGCTCCTGGACCACACCTTCATCCTGCACCCGTCGGCGGACGAGTCACTCTAGGCGCCGTCACGAATCGTGAATACCGCGGGGAAGATCCGTTCCTGGGATGGGGCGGCGCGCTGGCGCCTGGGGGAAGGCGGGCGCGTCGCCTTCACGAACGGCGTCTTCGATCTTCTGCATCTCGGGCACGTCTCCCTGCTCGAGTCGGCCCGGGGCGAAGGGGCGGCGCTCATCGTGGGTGTGAACAGCGACGCCTCGGTCCGGCGGCTGGCCAAGGGGCCGGACCGGCCCCTGGTGCCCCAGGACGAGCGGGCGCGGGTGCTGGCGGCGCTGGCCTGCGTGGACTGCGTGGTGATTTTCGATCAGGACACGCCGCTCGAGCTCATTCGGCACCTGCGGCCCGACGTGCTGGTCAAGGGCGCGGACTATCAGCGCGCCGCGATCGTCGGTGCCGACGAGGTGGAGGGCTGGGGCGGCCGGGTCGTGCGGGTGCCGCTGGTGCCGGGCCGCTCCACCAGCGAGATCGAGCGGCGGCTCAAGGGCGCGTGAAGCTGCTGGTGGCGACGCGGAGTGCCGGCAAGGCGCGGGAGATCCGGTCGCTGCTCGCGGGGCTGCCGATCGAGGTGCTGGTCCCGGGAGACCGCGGTCTCGGGCGGCGCCCGGAAGAGGACGAGCTCGAGCGTGGCCTGACCTACGCCGAGAACGCCGTGCTGAAGGCCCGGTACTTCGCGGAGCGGGGCGGCCTGCCCACGGTGGCGGACGATTCGGGAATCGAGGTCGACGCCCTGGGCGGGGCACCCGGGGTGCACTCGGCCCGGTGGGCCGGGGCGGGCGCGCAGGACGCGGATCAGGATGTCCGGAACAACGCCATGCTCGTGGAGGCGCTCCGGGGCGTGCCCGAGGCCCGCCGCACCGCGCGGTACCGGTGCGTGCTCGCGTATCTCGAGCGGGTAGACGCGCCGCCCGAGATCATCGAGGCGGTCTGCGAGGGGCGGGTCGTGCTCGAACCGCGGGGAGCGGGGGGGTTCGGGTATGATCCGTATTTTTTCTCGCCGGAGCTGGGCCTGACGTTCGGGGAGGCGGCGGCGCCGGCCAAGGCCCGCGTGTCGCATCGGGGGCGGGCCTTTCGGGCGTTGACGGAGATGTTGCTTCGGCGCGGTTCGTAGTGTGCGTCTCGCACATCGGGGTGTGGCGCAGTCCGGTAGCGCGCCTGGTTTGGGACCAGGAGGTCGCGGGTTCGAATCCCGCCGCCCCGACTTCGGTGTCTGATTCCCCCGGACGTCCGCACCCGGGAGGCGTGATGCGAACATCGAGCTGCTCCCGTAGCGCCGGATGATCTACATCGCCCTGGTGCGGGGCATCAACGTCGGGGGTAACAACCTGGTCGGGATGTCCGACCTCCGGGCGCTTTGCGGGAAGCTGGGGTTCGCCGACGCCCGGACGCTCCTCCAGAGCGGGAACCTCCTCTTCGAGGGCTCTGGCGCACCGCGCGCCCTCGAAGCCCGGCTCGAGCAGGGGGCGAAGCGGCACCTCGATCGGCCCCTCGAGTTCTTCGTGCGGTCGTCGGAGGAATGGGACGCGATCATCGCCGGCAATCCGTTCCGGAGCGAGGCCAAAAGCGATCCGAGTCATCTCCTGGTCGCCTGCCTCAAGGCCGCGCCGCCCGCGTCGGGCGTCAAGGCCCTGCAGGCCGCGATCGTGGGCCGGGAGCGGGTCCGGGTCCGCGGCCGCGAGGGCTACCTCATCTATCCCGATGGCATCGCGCGATCCAAGCTGACCGCGCCGCTGATCGACCGGTCGCTCGCGACCCGGAGCACCGCGCGGAACTGGAACACGGTACTGAAGATCCAGGCGCTGGCGCGGTCTGCCTGACGGGCGGGCCCTACGGCCGCCGGAACGCGGGTGTCGCCGGGGCGTGCATCGCATACTCGGTGGGCGGCGTCGCCCCCAGCAGGTTCTTCACGAAGTAATCCCACCGCCGCCGGATCATGTAGGGCTCGTTGCCGAATCCGTGACGCCGGTTCGGGAGTGCCAGCAGGTCGAAGTCCTTGTTCGCCGCGATGAGGGAGTCCACGAGCAGCAGGGAGTTGTAGGGCGGCACGTTGTTGTCGGTCGTACCGAACGCGATGAGGAGCTTGCCCTTCAGGTTCCCCGCCAGATTCTCGTTGGCCTGATCCTCGTAGCTCGCCTTGGGGCCCGTCATCGTCAGCAGTCCCTGATAGCGCTCCCCCCAGTCGTCCTCGTACTCCCGGTTGTCGTGGTTGCCGGCCTCCGACACGGCGACCTTGAAGAAATTGGGGTACCGGAGGATCCCGTCGGTGGAAGCGAAGCCGCCCCCCGAGTGGCCCCAGATACCGGCCCGGTCCAGATCGATCCAGGCGTATCGCCGCGCCAGCTCCTTCATGCCCGCGATCTGGTCGGGGAGGCCGTTGTCGCCCATGTCGCCGTAGTAGGCGTCGTGGAACGCCTTGGACCGGAGCGGCGTCCCCATCGCGTTGATCTGCACCACGACGAACCCGAGCTCGGCCATCGCCTGCGCGTCACCGCGGGCCGCGGAAAAGCTCCAGCTTCCCACGCTGCCGATCTGGGGGCCCGGGTAGATGTTGTTGACGATCGGGTACCGCTTCGTGGTGTCCAGCGTCGTCGGCCGGAAGAGCAGCCCGTACAGATCGGTCTTCCCGTCGCGGGCCTTGACCGTGACGACGGTCGGCGGCTTCCAGCCGATCGCGAGGAGCTTCGAGATGTCGGCCCGCTCGAGGGGGACCCGCACCTTCCCCTCGGCGTCGCGCAGGACCGAGACGGGCGGGACGTCGGGCTGGCTGTACACGTCCAGGAGGTACTTGCCGTCGGGGGAGAGCGTGACGTCGTGGTCTCCGGGCTCGGGGGTCAGGGCGGTCAGGTGCGAGCCGTCGAGGCGGACGCTGAAGACGTGACGGAAGTAGGGATTGAGCGGGTCGCGCCCGGCGGCGACGAACCAGATGGTACGGGAGGCCTCGTCCACGCGGAGGATGTCCAGCACCGGCCAGTCTCCCGACGTGATCCGGTTCTTGAGCGCGCCGGTCGTCAGGTCATAGAGATACAGGTGTCCCCAGTTGTCGCGCTCGGAGAACCAGATCAGCCCGTCCGTGCCCCAGAGGGGGCGGATATTGCTCTTCCCGAACCCGGACTCGTACTGGGTGGGGCTCGTCTCCTCGAGCACGGCGCGGACGGCGCCGGTCGCGGCGTCGGCGACGCGGGCCCACTCGTGCTGGTGGTCGCGGGAGGTCGAGACGAAAAAGAGCTTGGTCCCGTCGGGGCTCCAATCCACGTCGGTCCAGGAGTCCCCGCAGGCGATGTGGTCGCACAGGGTGGACCGGTGTTGGTCGGGAGGCATCTGGAGGCGGATCACCGTGCGCGGGTCGACGTCGATGATCACCCGCTGAATCATCGTGACCACGGTGTCGCCGGGCAGGGGGTACTTCCAGGCCTCGAGGACGGGGTGCCCGACGCGGGTCTGCACCAGGTACATCTCTCCCACACCGCGCTGGTCCTGCTGGAAGGTCGCGATCTTTCGGGAATCCGGCGACCAGACCAGGATGGGCCGGTCGCTCCTGATCCAGCCCGCGTTGTCCGTCGCGTAGCCGAAGTCCGGCGCGCCATCCGTCGTGAGCTGGGTCTCGGCGGCGGTGGCGACGTCCCGGACCCAGAGGTTGTTGTCCCGGATGAACGCGGCCCGCCTGCCGTCGGGCGACAGGATCTCGTCGCGGCCGTCCGGGGTCCGCTCCCGGCGCTCGGCGGCGCAGTGGGCCGGACCCAGTGTGCAGGTCCAGTGGCGGCGCCCCGCGTCGAAGGCGATCGACTTGCCGTCGGCCCCATAGGTGAACTCGGCGAACGGCAGGTGCATCGCGTCATACGTCGTCTCCGCCGCGGCGGACAGGGCCGCCGCCAGGGAGGCCTGGTCGAAGGCCCGGGCCCGGGTGCGGTGGACCGGATCGGCCACGATGAACTCGGTTCCCTCCGGGACCTGGTTCCGGTACACAAAACGGTCGCCGTCGAGCCAGACGCCGCGGACCGCGCCGTGGAAGACCAGGGGGCCGGTGTTGTAGCCGAGGAACTGCTCGGCCCGGGCGTAGTCGCCCGCCGTGAGGGTCGCGGGGGCGTAGGGTTCCTGGGCGGCGGCCGGAGCCAGGGCGCCGAGGACGGCACAGACGAGGAGGGCTTTCATCCGGGAAATATGCCCGCTGGACCGGACCGCCGCCATTTCCTATCGTGAGCCATGCGCATGCCCACCGTCGCCCTGGCCGTCTTCGCGGCTCTCGCCTTCGCCGTGGTGTTGTTCTTCTGGTGGAAGGCACGCTATACCCGGGCCGTGCGGCGGGACGTGCTCCGCCGGAGCCTGGCGGTGGTGACCGGGAAGGTCTCCGAGCAGCTGGTGCCGTACTGGCCGCAGTTTCCCTTTCAGCCCCGCGACGCGCGGTTTCTGGGTGCACCGGTAGATTTCATCGTGTTCGACGGACTCACCGAGGGGATGGTCCGCCGCGTGGTGTTCGTGGAAGTGAAGACCGGCGGTGGTCGCCTGTCGGAGCGGGAACGCGGCATCCGGGACGCCGTGGCCCGCGGCGCCGTCGAATGGATCGAGCTGCGCGTCTGACCCTTCACCGGGACGGCCCATGAGCGACGACCGCGTCCGCCGCACCTTGCTCCGCCATACGCTGGCCACCCTCGCCTACCGGGGCGCCAAGGCGTTCCGGGACGCGCCGCCCGGGTTCGCGGACTTCCGGGTCGCCCCGGGGACGCGGAGCGCCGGGGAGATTCTGGCGCACGTCGGAGATCTGCTCGACTGGGGGCTGGCCCTCGCGTTGGGGCAGCACACGTGGAAGGACTCGCCTTCCTTACCCTGGGCCGAAGGCGTCGCGCGCTTCCACGCCGCCCTCGAGCGCTTCGACTCGGCGCTCGCCGCGCCGGACGGCCTGGGCTTTTCGGCGGAGCAGCTGTTCCAGGGCCCCATCGCGGACTCGTTCACCCACGTCGGCCAGGTCGCGCTCCTGCGCCGGCTCGCCGCCGCGCCGGTCAAGGGCGAGAACTACTTCAAGGCGGACATCGTCACCGGTCGCGTCAGCCAGGCGCAGGCGGCGCCGAAGCTGGAGTTCTAGGCGGGACGCTGGCGGCGGCATCCGGCGAGGGGCATCTTCTTCGGTGGTGGATACCGTTGCAGAGTGATACTTTCCCATTCGGAGGCTCCCGATGACCCCCAGGCCCCGCCGTCTCAGTGTCCGCGTGCTCACGTTCGTGCTTCCCCTCGCGCTCGTAGCCACCGCCGCGTTCAAGGCCGGCGCCTACGTGCAGGGCCAGCCCCACATGGAGGCGGCCATCGCCGCGATGAACACCGCCATGGACCATCTGAAGCAGGCGACGGAAGACAAGGGAGGCCACAAAGCCAAGGCGATGATGCACCTGAAGGAAGCGATCGCGCAGACCCAGGCGGGCATCGACTACGCCAAGGCGAACCACTAGGCCGCGATGCTGCTCGTCCTCGACAACTACGACTCCTTCACCTACAACCTGGTCCAGTATTTCGGGGAGCTGGGGGCGGAGCCGGTGGTTTATCGCAACGACGCGCTGTCGGTCGAGGACGTGGAGCGTCTCAAACCGTCGGCCCTGGTGATCTCGCCGGGGCCCGGCACGCCCGCGAAGGCGGGGATCGCCGTCCCTCTGGTGCGGGCTCTGGCGGGGCAGGTGCCGATCCTGGGCGTTTGTCTCGGGCATCAGGCGATCGGCGAGGCCTTCGGCGGCAGCGTGGTCCGGGCCGACCGCCTGATGCACGGGAAGACCTGCCAGGTGGTGCACGATGAGGACGAGCTGTTCGAGGGCATCCCGTCGCCGGTGACGGCGATGCGATACCACTCGCTGGTCGTGGCCCAGCAGGGGCTCCCCCGGGACCTGGTGGTGACCGCGTGGAGCGCGGATCGGCCCCGGGGCGAGGAGATCATGGCCATGAAGCACCGACACCACTCCGTATACGGCGTGCAATTCCATCCGGAGTCGGTGGGGACAGAGTTTGGTAAGCTCTTGCTGGCAAACTTCTTGAGGGTGGCGCAAGCGACGGTCTAGACTCCGCGGCACGACTCTTGTATCTTGCCCTGTGCCCCTCCTCGGTGTGATTCCCGCTCGGCTGGGCTCCAGCCGACTGCCCAAGAAGCCCCTCCTGCCGCTGGCAGGTGACCCCCTCATCCTCTGGGTCGTGAGACGTGTCGCCGAGCTCGACCTCTGCGACCGGCTCGTCGTGGCTACCGATGCCCTCGAGATCGCGACGGTGGTGCGGGAGGCCGGCTACGAGGCCGTGATGACTTCAGCCGAGCACGAAAGTGGTACAGAACGAATCGCTGAAGTGATTGGCATCAATGAATTTAAGTCGTTTGACCTCATCTTAAATGTACAGGGGGACGAGCCCCTCGTTTCCCCGGACGCCATCCACGGAACCGTCGGTCGGCTGAAGCTGGGAGACCCGATCGGGACGGCGGCCGGCGACCTCGCGCCCGGGCTGGTTTCGGATCCGGCCCGGGTGAAGGTGGTGGTGGGCCCGAGCGGTCGCGCCGCGTACTTCTCACGGGCGCCCATTCCCTGGGACCGGGACGGTGCCGGAACCGTGGTCTACCACCAGCACGTGGGTGTGTACGGCTACACGCGGGACGCGCTGGAGCGGTGGGTGCGCCTCCCGCCCGTTCCCGAAGAGCAGTGGGAGCGTCTCGAGCAGCTGCGCCCGCTCCTGCACGGCATTCCCATCGGGGTGGCGTTGTTCCCGGGGCCGGCGGCCCCGGGGGTGGACACCGCGGACGACCTGGCGTTCGCGGAGCGCGCGTTAACCCGGCACCTGAAAGAGGTGAGTTCGTGAGCTCGACCAAGTACATCTTCGTGACCGGCGGCGTGGTGAGCTCCCTGGGGAAGGGCATCGCGGCCGCATCACTGGGACGGCTGCTGGTCGAGCGGGGCCTCAAGGTGACGATCCAGAAGTTCGATCCGTACATCAACGTGGATCCCGGCACGATGTCGCCCTTCCAGCACGGCGAGGTCTACGTCACCGACGATGGCGCCGAGACCGACCTCGACTTGGGCCATTACGAGCGTTTCATCGACCGCTCGCTCTCCCAGGTCAATAACGTCACCACGGGCCGGATCTACCTCTCCGTGATCACGAAGGAGCGGCGCGGGGAGTACCTGGGATCCACCGTCCAGGTGATTCCCCATATCACGGACGAGATCAAGGGCGCCATCCGCCGCCTGGCGCCGGATCACGACGTGGTGATCACGGAGATCGGCGGTACCGTGGGCGACATCGAGTCGCTGCCGTTCCTCGAAGCCATCCGGCAGTTCCGCCAGGAAGTGGGGCGCGAGAACACGCTCTTCATCCACCTCACCCTGGTCCCCTTCATCGCGGCCACGGCGGAGCTCAAGACCAAGCCGACCCAGCACTCGGTCCGCGAGCTGATGCAGATCGGAATCCAGCCCGACATCCTCGTCTGTCGGACCGAGCGTCCGCTCTCGGAGGATCTGAAGCGGAAGATCGCGCAGTTCTGCAACGTGGACTTCGGCTGCGTGGTGGAGAGCCCGGACGTGCGCTCCATCTACGAGATTCCGATCCGGCTCCACGAGCAGGGGCTCGACAAAGAGGTCTGCCACCGCCTCCACCTCGACACCAAGGAGCCCGACCTGCGGGCGTGGAGCGCGATGGTGGACAAGATCCTGAACCCGCCGGCCCGGGTGCGCATCGCGGTGGTGGGGAAGTACACCGAGCTCGCCGACAGCTACAAGAGCATTCACGAGGCCCTGGTCCACGGCGGCATCGGGAATGACGCGGGCGTCACCATCCAATGGATCGCGTCCGACCGGTTCACCAGCCAGGAGGTGGCGGGGGAGCTCCTGGCCGGGTACGACGGCTTGCTCGTGCCCGGCGGGTTCGGCGTACGCGGCGTCGAGGGTATGCTCGAGGCCATCCGCTGGGCCCGCGAGCACAAGCTGCCGTTCCTCGGCATCTGCCTGGGGCTCCAGACCGCGATCATCGAGTTCGCGCGGAACGTCGCCAAGCTCACCGACACGAATTCGAGCGAGTTCGAGCCCGAGTGCGAGAATCCCGTGATCGCGCTGATGCGGTCGCAGGAAGGGATCCAGGAAATGGGCGGCACGATGCGCCTGGGGGCCTATCCCTGCCGGCTCCGCGCCGGCTCGCGCGCGGCCAGAACGTACGGTGACGCGACCGAGGTGAGCGAGCGGCACCGGCACCGGTATGAGGTGTCCAACGCGTACCGCGACGTCCTGGCCGAGTACGGGATGCGCTGCTCGGGTCTCTCGCCGGACGGCTCGCTCGTGGAGATGATCGAGCTGCCCGATCATCCGTGGTTCGTGGGCTGCCAGTTTCATCCCGAGCTCAAGTCCCGGCCCACCCGCCCGCATCCCCTGTTCGCGGGCTTCGTCGGCGCCGCGCTGGCCTGGCACCGGGCACACGCGCCGGCCCCGGCCTCCGCGACCGCGGGTTCGGCGGCGCTGGCGGGACTCCAGCCCTAGGTCCCATGGCCGCGCACTTCGGAGCGGGTGACGCCCCGTTTCTCATCGCGGGGCCCTGCGTCGTCGAGTCGGACGACCTCAACCTCCGGGTGGGCGAGGCGCTGGCCCAGGTGGCCCGGCGCTTCGGCCTGGGCGTCATCTACAAAGCCTCGTACGACAAGGCCAACCGCTCCCGCCTCGGCGCCGAGCGGGGCCCCGGGCTCGAGGCCGGTCTCCGGGCGCTCGACCGCGTGCGCCACGCCACGGGACTCCCGGTGCTCACCGACGTGCACGAGACCACCCAAGTGGCCCCGGCGGCGGCGGTGGCGGATGTCCTGCAGATCCCGGCCTTCCTGTGTCGCCAGACCGACCTCCTCCTCGCGGCGGGCGGGGCGGGGAAGTCCGTGAACGTCAAGAAGGGGCAATGGATGGACGCGGAGGGAATGCGCGGAGCGGTGGAGAAGCTGCGCGCCGGCGGGGCCGCCGAGGTCGCGGTGACGGAGCGGGGGACCTTCTTCGGGTACGGGGACCTCGTGGTGGACATGCGGAATTTCGCCCGGCTCCGGGCCGGCTGCATGACCCCCGTGGTGTTCGATGCCACGCACGCGGTTCAACAGCCGGGGAAGGGCGCGGGCGGGGCGAGCGGCGGCCTGCGCCACTTCATTCCGCCGCTCCTCTACGCCGCCGCCGCGGCGGGGGCCGACGGGTTCTTCCTCGAGACCCACCCCGATCCGGACCACGCCCCGTCGGACGGACCGAACATGCTGCCGCTCGACGAGCTGCCGAAGGTGCTGGAGGTGGCGCTGGACGTGTGGCGCGCCGCGCGGGAAGCGGTGCGGGTCTGATGCTCGACGGCGCGCTGGCCCGGCGGATCGCCGTCGTCGGCTTCGACGTGGACGGCGTTCTGACGGACGGGGGCGTGTACCAGGGCCTGGTGGCCGATCATCCGGCGGAGCTCAAGCGGTTCCACGTGCCGGACGGGCTCGGGCTCAAGATGCTTCAGTGGGCCGGACTCGGCGTCGTCATCCTGAGCGGGCGGGTCTCCGAGGCCACCGCGCTCCGGGCCCGCGAGCTGGGGATCACCGACGTCATCCAGGACGACGGCGCCCGGAAACTGCCCGCCTTCGAGGCGTACCTGGCGGCGCGGTCGGTGCCGTTCGACCGGTGCGCGTTCGTCGGGGACGACCTGCCCGACCTGCCCGTCTTGAGGCGAGTGGCGCTTCCGATCGCCGTGCGGAACGCCTGCCCGGAAGTCCGCCGCGTGGCCCACGTGGTCACGGACGCCGAAGGCGGACGCGGCGCCGCGCGGGAGGTGGCGGAGCGGATCCTGCGGGCCCGGGGAGACTGGGACCGCCTGGTGGAGGCGTACCTGATGGAGCGCGGTGATGCCGCCGAACGACCGACCGAAACTCGTTGAGCGGGGCCGGCGCGTGCTCGATCTCGAGGCGCGCGCCCTCGCGCGCGTCGCCCGCACGCTGTCGGAGGCCTTCGCGCGGGCCGTCGAGCTCCTCGCCGGCGCGCGCGGGCGCGTGATCGTTTCGGGCGTGGGGAAGTCGGGGCTGATCGCCCGGAAGATCGCGGCGACCTTCACATCCACCGGCACGCCGGCTGCGTTCCTGCACCCCGTCGACTCCCTGCACGGCGATCTCGGGATCGTGGGCGCCAGCGACGTGGCGCTGCTCCTGTCCAAGAGCGGCGCCTCGGAGGACCTGTTCGGGCTCGTGAGTCAGCTCGGACGGATGGGCGTGCCGATCGTCGCGATCACCGGCGCGCCGGACTCGCCGCTCGCGCGCGCGGCGACGGTCGTGCTCGACGGCAGCGTGGAGGAAGAGGCCTGCGCCGAGACCCTCGCGCCGACCACCAGCACGACGGTGGCGCTGGCCCTGGGCGACGCACTGGCGGTGGCGCTGCTCGAAGTGAAGGGCTTCACCCGGGAGGACTTCGCCGCCCTCCACCCCGGCGGCGCGCTCGGCCGCACGCTCCTCCTCCGGGTCGCCGACGTGATGGTGACGACGGATCTCCCGGTGCTCGGGGCCGATCGCCCGATGCGGGAGTGCGTGGTGCTGCTGGCCGAGCGGCGGGGCACCGTGGCGGTGGTGAACGGCGGCGGGACCCTCGCCGGCGTGGTGACGGCGGGGGACCTGACCCGGCTGATGGAGCGGACCGACCGGTTTCTCGACGTGAAGGTGTCCGAGGTGATGACCCGGGCTCCCCAGACCGCGGCGCCTTCCGAGCTCGCGGGCGCCGCGGTCCGGCTGATGGAGAAGCACGGGGTCATGGCCCTGCCGGTGCTCGATGCGTCCCGGAAGGTGGTGGGCATGGTGCACCTGCACGATCTGATGAAAGCGGGAGCGGCGTGATGCGCGTTTCCCTCGCGGTGCTGACCCTCGCCGGCCTGGCGCTGAGCTGGTCGTGCTCGGAGGGGGTCAAGCCGACGGCGACCATCACCGCCGCGGACACCGCCGATCAAGTCATGTATAACATGACCACCTATGTGACGACCCAGGGTGTGCTGCGGGCGCGGGTGCTGGCGGACACGGCGTACCTCTACAACGCCACCCAAGTCTCCGAGCTCCGCAATGTGCACGTGACCTTCTATGACGCCACCGGGCGGGAGACATCCACGCTGACCGGCCGCGAAGGCACCCTGCACGGCTCCGGAGACATGGAGGGGCGGGGGAACGTCGTGGTGGTACGCGCGTCGGACAACGGCACGCTGCGCACCGAAAAAATCGAATACGCGCAGAAGGCGAACCTGGTGAGCTCGGACCAGCCCTTCACGTTCGACACGCCGAACCAGCACCTGAAGGGCGTCGGGTTCACGTCGGATCCGGACTTCAAGGACCTGAAGGCCCAGCACGTCACCGGCACCGGGGGCAAGTTCGTGCTCCCCAATCAATGATCGTGGCCACTCTCGCCCTCCTCGCGCTCCAGCAGCCCGCGGCGGCTCCGCTCCCGGCCGGGGCCGGGAGCGACAGCGCCGCGGGACGTCCCTGCGTGCTCGTGGTGGACTCGCTGGCCCGCGTCCACCAGCTCGCCTCCGGAGCCGACACCAACGTCTATATGGCGGGCGGAGTGCTGGCGCACTGCGCCGGGACCGGCACGAACTTCCGGTCCGACAGCGCCGCCTACTACGGGGGCCTCAAGCGGTGGGACATGGTGGGCGCCGCGCACGTGCGCGATACCGCGCTGACGCTCGACGCCAACCTCATCGTCTACTGGCTGCGGCAGGGGCGGCTCGACGCGCACAACAACGTGGTGGCCGTGAACCGGCAGAACCACTCCGTGCTCCGCGGCCCCAACCTGACCTACTACCGTGCCGTGACCGGCGTGCGGGATACGACCGAGACCTACGCGACCCAGCGGCCGGTGATCGACTACCGCGGCGCGGGCGCGAGCGACACCAGCGAGCCCTACGTCATCGTGGCCGAGCGCTTCCGATCGAAGGGCGACGACCGGATGTGGTGGGGAGGCGACGTGACGGTCGACCGGTCGGATCTGACGGCCCGGGGTGATTCGATGAGCCTCGACGAGACCGCCGGGCGGGGGCTCCTGCTGGGGCGCCCCTCCGTGACCGGAAAGGGGAGCCAGAGCTACACGCTCACCGGCACCCGCATCGAGATGGGCTTCACGCACCAGGAGATGACCGCCGTGCGGGCGCTGGGGGACGGCAAGGCGGCAGGCACGGACTGGACCCTCACGGCGGACACCATTCACCTGCGGCTCGCCGACCGGAAGCTCCAGCAGGCCTTCGCCTGGGGCGCGCGGGACTCGGCCGGGGCACGCGCGGTGTCGTCCACCACGACGATGACCGGAGACTCGCTCGCCCTCGACATGCCCGAACAGGTGCTCACGGAGGCCCGGAGCTTCCGGAATGCCCACTCGACTTCGAAGCGGGACTCCCTGATCCCCGACTCGCTGGCCGACTGGATCGCCGGGGACACGCTCATCGCCCGCTGGATCCAGGCGCCCGATTCGGCCGGCAAGCTCAAGCCATCCCTCCGCACGGTGGTGGCCCGGGGGACCGGCCGCGCCTTCACGCACAGTTATCCGGTGATCCCCGACTCGATCCGGCTGAATCCGGCCAAGCGGGACTCGTTCGACACACGGCCCTCGATCGACTACACCAAGGCGGACGTGATCACCATCGAGATGGACCGCGGCAAGATCGAGCGCGTGGTGGGCGCGGGGCACGCCAACGGCGTGCACCTGGACCCCGCCGCGGCGAAGGACTCGACCCACGCCGACTCGACCCGGACGCGGCCGCCGCGGAGGAAGCCCTGACCGCACCGATGACCGAACCCCTCCAGGAGCTCCTGTCGGCCCGGGATCCCTCGGTGACGCTGGCCGCGGCGGCGCTCCTCGCCATCGCCGAGGAGGATGGTACGGCGTACTTCGGCCCCCTGGCCGTGGCGTACCGGGACGCGTACCTGCACGCGCGCGCCGCCACGGCCGGAGAGACCGGCGAAACGGGGACGCTCTCCGTGGACGACGCCCGGACCAACCTCGGCGCCTCGGTGCTCCCACGGCTCGCCCTCCTGGGCGTGGTCCGCGAGCACAAGGGCGAGTACCACGGTGATTCGGCGGTCACGTTCACGCCCGCGACCTGGGCCCGCCTGTCGGCCGACCCCGCCGTGCTGGGGGGGGAGCTGCGCCGTGCCGCGGAGCGGGCGCTCCGGGCCGCCGAGTCACCCTCGGGACCCCATCCGTCCACGCTGGGCGGAAGCGTGCTCGAGGCCGCGCACTTGATGAAGACCTATAAGGGGCGCCCGGTGGTGAACGACGTCTCCCTCTCGGTCCAACAGGGCGAGATCGTGGGACTCCTGGGTCCCAACGGGGCCGGAAAGACCACGTCGTTCTACATGATCACGGGGCTGATCCGTCCCGACGACGGGGTGATCCACCTGGACGGCAAGGACATCACCCGGGAGCCGATGTATCGGCGGGCGCGGGCCGGGATCGGCTACCTGGCGCAGGAGCCCTCGGTCTTCCGGAAGCTCACCGTGGAGGAGAACGTGCTGGCGATCCTCGAGACGATGGACCTGACGGCGTCCGAGCGGGCGGCGCGACTCGAGGGCCTGCTCGATGACCTGGCCATCAAGCACCTCCGGCGCCAGCGGGCCTTTTCGCTGTCGGGGGGCGAGCGGCGCCGGCTCGAGATCACCCGGGCGCTCGTGACCCAGCCCAAGTTCATGCTGTTGGACGAGCCCTTCGCCGGGGTCGATCCGATCGCGGTGCACGACATTCAGACCATCGTCGCGGGTCTGCGGCATCGCGGCATCGGGGTGCTGATCACCGATCACAATGTCGAACAGACGCTCGACATCGTGGACCGCGCCTACATCATGTTCGAGGGGAAAGTGCAGGTGGCGGGAACCGTCCGGGACCTCGTGTTCGACGACCGTGTGGCCGATCTGTACCTGGGGCCCACGCTCACGGAACGGCTCCGGCTGCGCCTGGGTGAGGCCGCATGAAAACCGGGATGCACCAGCACGCGTCGCTGCAGCAGACGCTGAAGATGAATCCGCGCCTGTACCAGGCGATGGATCTCCTCTACATGCCCCTGCTGGACCTGCAGCAGCACCTGAAGCAGGAGCTGCTGGCCAATCCGTTTCTCGAGATGGTGGAGCCCGAGGAGGAGTCGCTCGACGACGCGCCGATCGAGACCAAGCCCGAGAAGAACGAAGAGAAGGGGGACGACGAGCCGGACTGGGAGAACATCCTCCTGGACGACGGGGCCCAGGGACTGGCGGCGCCGCGGGACCTGTCGCCGGCCCGCGAGTACGTGGAGCCGGTGGCGCCCACGACGCGCGACCTCTCCGATCACCTGCGCGATCAGGTTCAGATGCTGGACCTGACGCCCCGTCAGGCGCTGATGGCGGACGAGTTCCTCGGGAACATCGCCGAGGACGGATACCTGGGGGCGAGCCTGGTGCAGATCGTGGCCGGCGCCAACCAGCTCCTGGCCGAGCACGCGGACGCGCAGGGGATCGAGGGCGACGCGCCCTGGTTCACGATGGCCGAGGCGGAGGAGATGCTGCAGATCATCCAGCGCCTCGACCCGCCCGGCGTGGGGGCGCGCGACCTGCGCGAATGCCTGCTGCTCCAACTCGAGGATCAGCAGCAGCAGGATTCGCTGGTCTACAAGCTGGTCCGCGACGCCTTCGACGACCTCATCGCCCACCGCTGGAGCGAGCTGGGGAAGCGCTTCGGCCTGGAGCCGGCGGAGGTCCAGCACGTGGCGGACGACCTGGCCAAGCTCGATCCCAAGCCGGGGCTCCAGTACGCGTCGGGGAACGACTCCTACATCGTGCCGGACCTGATCGTCGAGAAGATCGGCGACCGTTATCAGGTGTTCCTGAACGACGGCGGCCTCCCGCGCCTCCGGATCGCGAACACGTACCGGGACATCGCCCGGGACAAGAACAAGTACCAGGGGGAGAACAAGGATTTCATCCAGCAGCGGCTCAACAGCGCCAACTGGATGATCCAGGCCATCGAGCAGCGCCGTCAGACGATGCTCAAGGTGATGAACTTCATCGTGGACCGGCAGCGAGAGTTCTTCGAGAAGGGTGTGGAGTACCTCCGGCCCCTCACCCTGCGCGAGGTGGCGGACGTGATCTCGATGCACGAGAGCACCGTGAGCCGGGTGACCAACGACAAGTACGTCCAGACGCCGCGCGGGCTCCTGCCGCTCAAGTTCTTCTTCTCGAGCGGCCTGACCACCACCACCGGCGAGGACGCGAGCGCCCGCTCCATCAAGGCGCAGATCCAGAAGCTGGTGGGCGACGAGGCTCCCAAGGAGCCGCTCACGGATCAGCAGATCGTGGAGATCTTCGCCCAGCGGGGTGTCAAGATCGCCCGCCGCACCGTGGCCAAGTACCGTGATCAGCTGCACATCCTCCCGGCCCGGATGCGGAAGCGCCTGTGAGCCTCGCCATGCGCGCGGCGGCCCCCGACGTCAGCATCCTGGTGCCGGCCAAGGATGAGGCCGAGAACCTGCCGGAGCTGGTGCGGCAGGTGCGGGAGGCGATGGTGGGACAGCCCTACGCCGCCGAGCTCGTGGTCGTCGACGACGGCTCCACCGACGGGTCGGCGGAGGTGCTCAAGCAGCTCGCCGCCCAGCACGGGTTTCTGACGGTGGTGACCCATCGCTCGCGGCGTGGCATCGCGGACGCCCTGCGGTCGGGAGCCGACGCCGCGCGGGGGCAGGTGCTGGTATTCTGGCCCGCCGACCTCCAGTACTTGCCGGCCGACATCCCGGCGCTCGTGGCCCCGATCCTCGCCGGCGAGGCGGACATCGTCACGGGGACGAAGCAGGGGCATTACGAGAAGCGCTTCGTGTCCTGGGTCTACAACGCGCTCTGCCGCCTGCTCTTCGGCGTGCGGGTGACGGACCTGAACTCCGTCAAGGCGTACCGCCGCGAGGTGATGGAATCCGTGCCGACCCGCCCCGACTGGCACCGGTTCATGGTGGTCATCGCGGCGGTGCAGGGATACCGGGTGACGTCGCGCCCGGTGCCCGTGCACCCGCGGCGGGCGGGGAAGTCCAAGTTCGGGATCTCGCGGATCCCGGTGGGCGTGCTCGATCTCCTGTCGGTGTGGTTCCAGCTCCGGTTCGGGCGCAAGCCGATGCTGTTCTTCGGCGTCTCGGGCGCCGCCCTGGTGCTGCTCGGCGTGCTGGTCGGGATCTACGCCCTCATCGAGCGCTACGTGTTCGGCATCGGGTTCCGCCCGTGGCTCTACCTCGTCATCCTGCTGGTGCTGGCCGGGCTCGTCCTCTTCGGCTTCGGCTTCGTGGGGGAGCTGGTGGCGGGGATGCGGGAGGAGCTCCGGACCCTCGGGCGAGGGCGCGGCGACGCCTGAGCGCCGGGTCACCAGACCACGGTGACCCAGCCCTGCTCGTTGACGATGAGCCCGGTGTGCCCGTCCGGCGTGAACGCGGTGTGCCGGGGTACGCCGCCGGTCACCACGGTGTGCACCAGCCGCCGGGACGGACGGTCCAGCACGTGCACGCGCCCGTCGGCCGGCATCGTGACGAACAACAGGGTTCCGTCGGGCGTCAGGTCGAGACCGAAGGCGCCGCCCGGGAGATGCAGGGTCGCGGCCGGGGCGCCGGTCTCCAGGTTGATCACGTGCACCGCGCCGCGCTCGTCCGCCACGTAGAGCTCGGTCCCGTCCGGGGCGACGGCCAGGGCCTGCGTCTGTCCCCCGATCTCGAACACCCGCCGGACGCGGAGCGACGGGGCGTCCACTTCCAGCACGGACCCAGCGGACCGCGTGGAGACGAAGAGCCGCGCGGCGCGGGGGTGCGCCGCCAGGTGGTGCGAGGTGGCCGGCAGGGACAGGCGCGCGACGACCCGCCGGAGGCTCAGGCTCAGGGCCACCAGCTCGTCGTGATTGGTGCTCACGAAGACGGTGCGGCCGTCGGCCGCGACCAGGACCGGCGCGGGGTCGCCGCCGACGGGGAGGTCGTCGATCCGGGCTCCGGCGGCGACGTCGATGACGCTCACCGAGGCATCGAACTGGTTGGTGACGAACGCGAGGCGTCCCGAGGGGTCGAACGCGAGCCGGGTGGGATTGGCGCCGACCGGGATGGACGCGACGGCGGTCCGGCTGGGCAGGTCGAGCCGGTCCACCCGGGCGGCGTAGGCGCGGGTGACGTAAATCGCCCCCCCGGCGGAGACCGCGATGTCGGTCGGGGCATCGGGCACCGGCAGGTGGTAGGCGACGACGCCGCGGGGCGGCTGCCGCCCCGCGCCTCCCGGCGGGAGGGCGGGGGCCGGCGCGGCGCGACGCGCGGCCGGGGGAGGCGCGCGCCGGCCGAGCGCGCGGGCGATGTCCAGGGTCGGGAGTGTCGTCGACGCGGGGACGGGGCGCCGGCGCCGGGCGCAACGCTCGAGGAAGCGCGACACCGCCCAGGCGAACCCGCGGGACCGCGCGCCGCTCCACGGGACGCCGAGGGTCCGCCGGCACCGGCGGTAGCAGGTGGCGGGCTCGATGCCGCTCGCGATCGCCATTCCCAGGAGCGATCCGTCGGTCGCTTCCGCCTGCCAGAGGAACTGTAGCGTGATGACCCAGTCGGCCAGCTCGCCGAAGGGCGGAAGACCGTCGCGGTCCAGGCGCCGGGCGAGCCGATACCGGTTGGCGAGGCCGACCTGGCGGGACACGCGCTCCGCGTTCCCGGTCCGGCCCCCCGCGGCCACGAGTGCGTTGAGCACGGCCTGGCCTTCTCGTGACAGGCCGGGGAGGAGTGCGCGGAGCGTGAGGGTCAGGGGCAGCGGCGGCACGCAGGATTCCGGTCTGGCACACGAAACGACATAATCGGACCATGAGTTTTCGCAATTGGCAACATAGCGACATTCTGCACAAAGTTCGACCCTATATGGGGACGGCAAGCCCGGGCGTTTCACTGTGCACCGCAGCGGGGAGGAGCCCATGCGCCAAGTCGGTCTGATCGCCACCGTGGTCGCAGGGGTCGCCGCGTGCGGCCCGCAGATGGCCACCGGCCCCCTCACGGCCCCCCCCACCCGCTCGACGATCGACTCGGGTCCGCCGCCGGCCCTCCATCATCCGGACGGTGTCGTCGACCACACCGTCGCCCTGGACGGCGAGCCCTACGGCGTGGCCGTCTCGACGTCGGGTGAGGTCTTCGTGGCCCGCGTCTACGCCGACCTCGTGTCTCCGATGGCACTCGGTGACGCCGAGTTCGGCGCCGGGATCAGCGTGAAGATCGGAGGTACGACGGGAAGCGGTGACAGCGCGTCGACGCCGGCCGTTCCGTGGATGGGCTCCGTGCACGTGGCCTTCAACCCCGCGGGCACGCGCGCGTACGTCACCGATCAGTTCGGGAACGCGGTGAGCGTGATCGATGTTGCGTCGAAGACCCTGCTCGCCACCATTCCGCTGGGCGACGGCGGGTTCAACCTGGGCGTCACGCCGGACGGGAGCCGCGTCTATGCCACCACCGCCACCGGGTCCGTCTACGTGATCTCGGCCGCCGCCGACGCGATCGTCGACTCGATGCGGGTGGGGAGTGCGTCGAACGGCGTGGCGTTCAGCCCGGACGGCGGCACCGTCTACATCAGCTCGCGGGACGCCGGCACGATCACGGCGTTCCGGACCAGCGACGAGGCCCAGCTCGTGACCTACACGGTGGGCGGCCGCCCCCAGCGGCTCGCGGTCTCGGACGACGGGTCCTCGCTGTACGCCGCCAATGAAGACCAGGGTCTCGACGTGGTCGATCTGGCGAGCGGCGCCACGGCCACCGTCCCGGGACTGACCACGGGATACGGTCTGGGCCTGACTCCCGACGGCGCAGAGCTCTGGGTCACGAGCCCGCTCGACGGGACGATCAAGATCGTGGACCGGGGGACGCTGACCGTCGTGAAAACCGTCGATCTGGGAGCGAACACCGTGCCCCGCAACGTCGCGTTCAATGCCTCGGGCACCACGGCCGTGGTGACCGACGGCAACGGGTCGGTCATCTTCTTCCGGTAGAACCTAGTCGCGCGGCAGCCGGATTCCGTAGCGGCCCAGGAACTGCGCCAGCTCTTCGGTAAGCGGCGAGCCTTCGCGGGACCGGCTCTTTCCGCCCAGATCGAGCCAGTAAACGCCCCGGGAGCGGCAGTCGGCGCGTTCCCCGTCCGACAGCGCCCGCTCCGACAGCAGCGTGTCCCCCGGCGCCGCCGCGTGGACGGTGACCCCGCTCTTCACCCAATGCAACCGCCAGCTCCGGCCGTCCATCCGGTAGACCCGGGGGGCGCCCTCGGCCTTCTCGAGCGTCACGCCGCCGTCGGCCACGTACCGGTCGAACTCGCGGACCATCTCCTCGGTGATCCGGGTCCGGTCCGCGGGAGAGAGCGTCTTGGGGAAGTCCGGGGCGCTGCGGATCACCTTGGCGGGTGAACCCACGGCGAGACTCATCGGTGGGATGGTCCCGGAGACCAGGGAGTTCGCTCCGATCACGGAGCCGTCGCCGATCGTGCTCCCGGGCATGAGGAACACGCGCCAGGGGAGCCAGACGCTCTTGCCGAGGGTCACGGGCTCGTAATTGACGGGATAGCCGTCGAGGATGTTGAGCCAGGCGCCGTGCGTGAAGATGAGGCAGTGCCCGCCGATGCCGGTGTCGTCTCCAATCACGACCGGCTTGGTCGGGTTGATGTAGGCCATCTGCAGGATGATGGTGCGGGCGCCGAGCGAGAACCGGGACTCGGGGAGCTGGGGCCCGCCGACGAAGACCTGCTCCCGGATTTTCGCGTCCTCCCCGATCTCGATGACCCGGCAGGAGACGTAGCTCATCGCCCCCACGCTCGAGTGCCGGGCCATCCGGATCTCGCGCCCCATCACGATCGCGAGCAGGCCGATTTCCACGTGGTCACCCAGCTCCACCTGCTTCCCGATGACCACGCCGCCCAGGCCGAACTTCACGCCCCGGCCGATGCGATACCCCAGGAATACCCGGTAGGCCCAGCGCTTCACGGGGCTGGGCATCCAGCCGAAGAGCAGGAGGTGACCCATCGGGATTCGGGCGCTCCGGAAGAGACCGCGAGCCATCGGCTAAGTATAGGCTTTGACAGGGGGTTACGCACCAGCACCCGCTACCACTAGGGAGTGCCGGGCAGTATCGTAGTGCCCGTGATCCAGCTCCCGGACCTCACCTCCCTCCCGGCCGCCGAGCGCTTCGCCATCGAGCTGTTGGTCGACCTGTCCCGGCTGGTCCGGGTCGGGGCCGCCGAGGTGCCGATCGTCCGCCTGGTCATTCTGTCCGGGGGCGGAGCCGGGGAGACCCGCGGCATCCAGGGCTGGATGGACCGGCACTGGGGTCTCGAGGCCGGAGACGGGGAAGTGCGGATCCCCCGGGCCGCCCTCGCGGCGATCACCGCGGTCGCCGGAGTGACGACGGAGCAGGAGACGGACGCCCGGGATCGCTACGGCCGCGTGCCGCCGGAACGGAATGCCCTCGTGGCGGCGGGACTCGAGCGGACCCCGGTGGTCTCGGCGGCCGGAGTGGCCCTGGCGGACGCCGCGCGGCGGGCCGCGGGGAGGCGTCCACTCAGGCTCCTCGCCCCGTGGCCCGAAGGCCGCCGGTGGGCCGTGGCCCTCACGCACGACCTCGACGTCGTCCGATGGTGGCCGGCCTTCACGGCCCTGCGTCTCACGGAGCTGGCGCGCCGCGGCGAGTGGTCCCGCGCAGCCCGCGTGCTCGGCGCGCTCCCGCGGGCCCTCGCCACCGGACCCATCCGCGCCGCCCTGGACGAGGTGATCGCGACCGAGTCGGCCCGGCGGGTGCGGTCGAGCTGGTTCGTGCTCTGTGGGACGCCGACCTTCGCGACCATGCGCGCGGGGGACCTCACCTATCACCCCGAGTCGCCCCTGGCGCGCCGGCTGCTGGCGGAGATGGCGCGGGCGCGGGGAGAGATCGGGTTGCACGGGTCGTTCGCGACCTACGGGTCCGTCCCCACCTTCGTCGCCCAGCGTGAGCGCCTGGGCGGGCTGATCGACGGGGACGTCCGCGGGGTCCGGCAGCATTTCCTGCGCCTCGAGCCGGGAGTCACCCAGCGCGCGATGGCGGCCGCGGGCTTCGCGTACGACTCGAGCATCGGATTCCCCGACCGGAACGGATTCCGGCAGGGCCTCGCCGATATCGCGCCAGTGTGGGACCAGGGCACCGATCGCGCGTTGACGATCGACGAGGTCCCGGTGATCTGGATGGACCGCGCGCTTTCGAAATACCGCGGGAACGAGGATCCGGATGCGTGGGTGGGGGACGGTCTGGAGCTCGCGGATGCCTGCCGCGCCGTGGAGGGGCTCTGGACCGGGGTGTGGCACCCGAACCTGGCGCCGGCCCTCGGCTTTCCCGGCGCCCCCGGCGCGTACGCGAGGCTGCTGGACGCGCTGCTCGGGCGGGAGCCGTACGTCGGAACCGTGGGGGAGCTGGTGCGGTGGCGCCGGCGCCGGCGGAACGCGCGCGCGGAGCACGTGGGCGCCGACGGCGCCGCCCGGGTCGTGGCCGATGGGGACGCGGTGGAGCTCGAGTCTCCGTGAGAGTCCTCGCGCTGGCGCATTCGTTTCCGCGGACCCCGGCCGATCCGGTCGGGTCGTTCGTGCTGCGCCTGGCGGTGGCCCTGTCGGCGGACGGCGTGGAGACGCGCGTCCTGGCGCCCATGGCGCCGGGACTCGCGCGCCGCGAGACCTTCGAGGGGATCACGGTGGAGCGGTTCCGGTACGCGCCGGGGCGCTACGAGTCGCTGGCCTATACGGGAACGATGCGCCAGCAGGTGGGCGCCTCCTGGGGAGCGAAGGCGGCCCTGCTGGGCTTTCTGGCGGCGGAGTACGTCGCGGGGCGGAGGTCCCGCGGCGACTTCCGGGCCGATCTGGTGCACGCGCACTGGGCCCTGCCGTCGGGCCTGGTGGGAGGGTGGCTCGCCCGGGGATGGGGCGTGCCGCTGGTGACGACGATGCACGGCTCGGACGTGCGGCTGGCGCAGGGCCAGCGCTTCGCGGGCCGGCTCTTCGCGGGGGTCTTGCGGCGGTCGGCGGCGGTGACCGCGGTGTCGAGCTGGCTGGCGCGCGAGGCGGGCGCCCTCGCGCCCGGCACCAGTCCGGTGGTCGGGCCGATGCCCGTGCTGCCGGACCTTTTTCATCCCGGGGAGCGGCGGGAGCGGGACCGGCTCCTGTTCGTGGGGAAGCTGAACGAGCAGAAGGGCATCGGCGTGCTCCTCGAGGCGATGACCCGCATGCGGGCGCGGCCGACGCTCGAAATCGTCCTCGGCGTCGGCAGCGAGCGGGAGCCCACCGAGGCGCTCGCGCGCTCGCTGGGGATCGCCGACCGGCTGCGGTGGTTTCCCTTGCTGTCACAGCGGGAGCTGGTGCGGCGCTATCAGGAGGCGACGGCCCTCGTGGCCCCCTTCGTCGGAGAGGGACTGAGTCTCGTGTCCATCGAAGCGCAACTGTGTGAGACCCCGGTGGTCGGGTTCGCGTCGGGCGGCCTCACCGACGTCGTGGTGCCGGAACGGACCGGTCTCTTGGTGCCGCCCGGCGACGCCGGCGCGCTGGCGGCGGCGCTGGACCGCCTGCTGGCGCTGGAGGACCGGGGCGCGGCGTGGGGGCGCGAAGGGCGGCGGCACGCGCTGGGCGCCTTCGGGCCCGCGGCGGCGGCCCGCCGGTACGGGGAGCTCTATCGGCAGGTGACCCGACGTGCGTAGGCGGATCTGGATCGGGGTGCAGGTGGTCTTCGCGGCGGCCGCCTTCTGGTTCGTCGGGCGGACCGTGGTCGAGTACTGGGGGGATGTGGAGCGGAGCGTCGCGGCACTGACCCCCCGCTGGCTGCCCATCGCCGGGTCCGCCCTTCTGGTGCTCGCCGCGTACGGCGTGCTGATCGAGACCTGGCGCCTCATGCTGGGGTCCTGGGAGGGCCGGGTGCCGATGGCCTTCGGCGCGGCGAGCCGCATCTGGTTCGTTTCCAATCTGGGACGGTACGTGCCGGGGAAGATCTGGCAGATCGCCGCGATGAGCGCCCTGGCGCAGCGTCGCGGCGTGTCGCCCGTCGCGGCCACGGGGTCGGCCCTGATCGTCAACCTGGCCAACGTGTTGTCGGGATTCGTCGTCGCTCTGGCCGGCGGGCTCCAGCTGCTCGACGCCACCACCCACGGGCGCTCGAGGACGGCCATCGTCGTGGCCCTGGTGCTCCTCGCCGGCCTGCTGCTGCTCCCGGTCCTGCTCCCACCCGCCGTGCGGCTGGCTGGGCGAATGACCGGGCGCCTGACCCGGGCGCCCCAGGTCCCGGCCCGAACCGTGTGGCTCGCGACCATCGGGACGGCGGCGGCCTGGGCGCTGTACGGCACCGGGTTCGCGCTGCTCGCGCGCGGGCTCCTGCCGGGGCTCCCCGGCGGCCTGTGGGACTTCGTGGCCGTCTACACGGTCTCCTACCTCGCGGGGTATCTTTTCGTGCCGGCCCCGGGGGGATTGGGGGTCCGGGAATGGACGATGGTGCAGGGCCTTACCGTGCTCGGCATCGCGGGACCTGGGGAGGCCTGGACCATCGCGTTCGTGTCGCGCCTCTGGCTGACGGTGCTCGAAGCGGCGCCGGGCGTCGTGTTCCTGCTCGTGGGCGGCGCGCCGCGCCCCCCTAACCACTCGGATTCCACGTGACCGATCGGCAGAGCTACACTCCCTCGCATCCCACGCTCGCGGCCCTGGGACTGCTCACGCTCTGGGTGGCGGTGCTGTCCCTCCCGATGTGGACGGGCAAGTACATGGCGGGGCCGCAGAGCGACCAGTACTCCACCGGCTGGGCGATCCGCCACTGGGGTTCCCAGCAATGGCGCGCCACCGGCCATATCCCCCTCTGGGATCCGGAGCGACTGGGCGGGGTGGTGGTGGTGGCCGGGTTCGGCGATCTCTTCTATCCCAGCGCCTGGCTCCGCCTGGTGCTGCCCACCACGATCGGCATCGACCTCGCCTTCGTCGTTCATTACATCCTGGCCGGGCTCTTCCTCTACCTCCTGCTGCGGATGCTGTCCGTGAGCTGGGTCGGGTCGGTGGTGGGGGGAACCGCGTACCAGCTGACCGGCGTCGTGGTGTCGTACGCGAGCCCGGGGCACGACGGGAAGCTGTTCGTGACCGCCCTCTTCCCCTTGATGCTCATCGGCCTCGTCCTCGGCATCCGGCGGCGCCGGCTCGAGGGGTTCGCACTCCTGGCGCTGGCGGTTGGGTTGGCGCTCCTCTCGCCCCAGTATCAGACCACGCAGTACGCGCTGCTCGCGACGGGCATCTTCGCGCTCTACCTGGCCTTCGGGGAGCCGGAGGACCTGACTCCCCGGCAGGGCATCACCGGCATCGCGTGGGCGTCCGTGGCGGTGGCACTGGGATTCGGGCTGTCGATGATCCAGGTGTTGCCGTTCGTGCACTACATCCCGTTCTCTCCGCGCGCCGGAACGAACGGCTTCGATTGGGCGACGTCCTACTCCACGCCGTGGATTCACGTCCCGGAATTCTTCCTCTCCGGGTTCACCGGGCAGTCGTTCAACGGCGACTACTGGGGTCCGAACGGGCTGAAGCTCCACAGCGAATACCTCGGACTCCCGGTGATCGCGCTCGCGGTGCTCGGCTTCGGCACGACGCGTCAGCGGCTGATGAAGTGGGTCGTGGGACTCGGCATCCTGTTCCTGCTCGTCTCGCTGGGGAGTGGCACCCCGTTCTACAAGCTCTGGTGGTCCCTGGTCCCGTACGTGAACAAGACCCGGGCCCCGGGCATCGCGTTCTACCAGGTGGGCTTCGCGGTCGCGGTACTGGCGGCGTTCGGCGCCGAGCGACTGGAACGCGGGGAGGGGAAGCGGTGGGCCCTGGGTGGGATGATCGCGGGGGGCGTGCTGGCGCTGTTGGCGGCGGCGGGAACGTTCGGCGCCATGGCCAACGCCTGGACGCAGGCCCACCCCACCGACGACTACGGACACAATCTGGTCGCGCTCGCCGCCGCGGCGCAGACACCGATCATGGTCGGCGCGGTGGGGAGCGCGCTCGCGCTCGTGCTGGTCGCCGGCCTGGCGGCGCTGCACGTGCGGGGCCGCCTGACTCCGCGTCTCTTCGCGCTGGGCTTGGTCATCTTGGTCGGCGCGGACCTCTACCGCGCGGGCGCCGGGTTCTGGAATTGGAGCACACCCGCGCGCGAGCAGTTCGCCACCGACGACATCATCAAGCGGATGACCGCGACGCCCCTGCCGTACCGCGCGTTCGACTACTTCGGCGTGTACCCGCGCGATGCCCTGATGGCGTTCGACATTCCCCAGGTCACCGGGTATCACGGCAATCATCTGCAGACGTACCTGAATCTGGTGGGCGGCGAGGAAGGTCAGAATTTGACCCGGTCCGCCAACCTCTTGAGGCTGCTGGACGTGCGGTATCTGATTCTGCCCGACACCCTGCAACTCCGGGGCTACCATCGCGTCCTCGGGCCGGTCCGGACCGGATTGGGTCGGAAGGCGTACCTGTACGAGGCCGACAGCGCACTCACGTACGCGCGCGTGGTCCCCGCCGCCGTGAAGGCCGACACGAGCCAGATCGTGCCGACGCTCATGGATTCCCGGCTCGACTACGGGCGGTTGCTGCTGTTCGCTCCCGATCAACCGGTCAATCCGCTGCCGGTCACGGACATGCCGGCGCCGTCCCCGTCCGCGGTGACGGTGACGAAATGGGCGCCGGGGGCGATGACCTTCGCGATCGCGCCTCCGCCGGACAGCGCCGCCTATCTCCTGGTGAGCGAGAACTGGTACAAGGACTGGCACGCGACGGTCAACGACGTGCCGGCGCCCGTGCTCCGGGGGGACGAATCCCTGATCACGGTGCCGCTGCCCGCGGGGGCCACCGCGGTCACCCTCCGATTCGCCCCCCGGGATTACGAGACGGGGAAGCGGATCACCCAGTTGTCTCTCCTGCTCATCGTCGGCCTCGCCGCCATCCCGCTGATCCGCCGCCGCTCCGCCCGTGCCTGAGCCGGAGCAGGGCGGGGGGGGGACGGGGGCGGGGCGGGGGTCCGTGGCGGGGCCCGCCCTCGTGGTGGTGCCCACCTACAACGAGTCGATGAACCTGCCGACGCTCGTCCCCGAGATCCTCCGGCAGGACCCCCGACTCGAAGTCCTCGTGGTGGACGACAATTCGCCGGACGGGACCGGCCGGCTGGCGGACCAGATGGCGGCCGAGAATCCGCGGGTCCACGTCCTGCACCGTCCGGGGAAGCAGGGCCTGGGGACCGCGTACCGGGCGGGATTCCGGTGGGCGTTGGAACGGCCCTACGAGCTGATCTTCGAGATGGATGCCGACTTTTCGCACGATCCGGAACACCTCAAGGACTTCCTCCGGGCCAGCACGGACGCCGATCTGGTGCTCGGGTCCCGCTACCTTGGGGGGAAGGTGACGGTGGTCAACTGGCCGATGGGGCGCCTGCTGCTGTCGTACTTCGCGAACGTCTATGCGCGATGGGTGACGGGGCTCGCCATCTGGGACCTGACCGGTGGCTTCAAGTGCTTTCGCAGGCGGGTTCTGGAAGCCATTGACCTTACGGAGGTTCGGTCCAACGGCTATGCTTTCCAGATCGAGATGACGTTCCGGTCCTGGCGGAAGAAGTTCAAGCTGACCGAGATCCCGATCACGTTCGTGGATCGGACCGAGGGGCAGAGCAAGATGAACAAGGCGATCGTGCGGGAAGCGGTCTGGGTAGTGCCACGACTGCGGTGGATGGCCCTGTGGGGGCGGTTGTGAGCGCCGGCCTGCCGATCTACAAGATGTCGGGGTCCGGGAACGACTTCGTGTTTGTGGACGGCCGGCTGTCGTCCGTGGCGGACTGGACGCCGGAACGGATCGCGGAGCTTTGCGCGCGGGGTACGGGCGTGGGAGCCGACGGTCTGGTCTTCGTGGCGCCCGGGAGCGCACCCGACGCGGTGCGCATGACCTATTTCAATTCGGACGGGTCGCACGCGGCGATGTGCGGGAATGCGGCGCTGTGCAGCACCCGGCTGGCGGCGCATCTGGGGATGGTGCCCGGTAAGGCGATGCGCCTCGAGACCGATGCCGGGGTGTACGAAGCCCGCGTTAACGGCACCGTCGACCGGGCCGAGCTGCACCTCGCGCCGGTGGCGGACCCGAGGGAGGTGGCCAAGCTGGGGCTCCTGCCGGCCAGCGGCGAGCGCCGGGCGGCCCTCGGCATCGTGGGGGTCCCGCACCTGGTGGTCCTGGTGGACGATGTGGACGCCATCGACCTGATGGGGCGTGGGCGCGCTCTTCGGGGTGACAAGGCGCTGGGACCCGCCGGGGCGAACGTGAACTTCATTTCGCCCGGAGAGGGCGGCCGGTGGAGGATGCGGACGTACGAGCGGGGCGTGGAGGCCGAGACGCTGGCGTGCGGGACGGGAGCGGTGACGGCGGCGTGCGCGCTGACGTCGTGGGGGTTGGCCAAGCTGCCGGTGGTCTTTCTGACCCGGAGTGGCCGGGAAATGAAGGTCAGCGCCCGGAAATCCGGGGTTCAGTACGACGAGGTGTGGTTGGACGGGGAGGCGAGGATGGTATTCCGGGGAGTGCTGTCGTAGTCAGGTTGTCCACACTTTCCCACAGCACAACTTAACATAATATCCATTATACGAAGTTGAGTTCACCAAGAACCCCTTATTGGGTGGCTTTCCAGGCCCCCCGGGTCAGCTCCCCGAGACGCACCTTTGCCTCCACGATGTAGCTGGTCGAGTCGATCCCTGAGACGATCTGCTGGAAGGCCGCGACGGCCTTCGCGGTGTCACCGGCCTCGGTGAAGGCGCGTCCGGCGTCCACGAGGTACTGCCCTTTCAGGAAGGCGTAGGGGGCGTGTTCCGCGGCGTTCTGGAAGGCCGCGCCGGCGTCCCCCGGCCGGTCCATGTTCTCGAGGGCGTCCCCCAGCAGATCATAGGCCTGGGCCTGGTACGGCCTCGCCGCCGAGGGCGCGAACTTGCTCAGGAGATCCACGGCCTGCTGAGGCTGGCCCTGGAGGATCCGGGAGTGCGCGAGGAGCAGGCTCGCCTCCTGGGCCGCGCTGGTGCCGGAGTAATTCGCCGTGATCTGGCTGAGCTCACTCGCGGCGAGGGGGTAGTTGTTGTTCTCGAACGCCACTCGTGCGGCGTTGAGTGCCGCCGACGCCACCCGCTCGCTGGTCCGCGATGAAACCAGGTTCCACCAGAACAGGAGCCCCCCCAGCACCAGGATGACCGCCGGCCACGTCGCCGCCCGGGGGTTCGCCTTGGCCCAGGCGACGAGCCGTTCCAGGGGATCCTGATGCGCCGCGCCACCCGCCGACTCCGCTTGCGTTGCCATCCCGCGCTGATCCTCTCCCGGATTGTGGGGCGTTGTGGGATCTGTTCGGCCCCCAGTGCCCCTGGGGTGACTCGAACACCCGGCCAACGGTTTAGGAAACCGCTGCTCTATCCACCTGAGCTACAGGGGCGTAAGCCTTGGAAAATAAGCAGGTTACGACGATCTAAGCAAGTATCTGAATTGGTCTGACGCCGACAGATGACAATTATCTAGCTGGTTTCAAAGTCGTTAGGTAGCGCAACCTCGTGTGGAAGTTCGCGCTTGTCCACACGATCGATCCGCGCCAGGCGCGGGCCGCGGGCCAGCTCCAACTCCAGGGCGCTGATCGCGGCGACCTCTCCCTCCACCCCCACCTCGACGGTACCATCGGGGAGGTTCCGGGCATACCCGGTGAGGGCCAATCGGAGTGCCGCCCGCCGGACGAACCAGCGGTACCCCACCCCTTGGACTCGTCCGGTCACGAGGAACCGCGCTCGCGCCACCAATCACGCCCCCCGTTGCCCGCCTGGTTCCGTCGGCCGTCGAGGGCGGCGGCTCCACACCACATAGGCGAGGGCGAGGGCCGCGAGCACGGGGATGATGATCGTCATCGCGTGACCCGCCTGCCGCCGGACCTCCGCATTGAGGGTTCCGAGGACCACGTTCTCCTTCCGGCCGATGGCCCACCCGATCAGGGTCAGAACGGTGCACCAGACCCCCGCCCCCAGAGCCGTGAACGTCACGAAGCGCGGCAGGGACATCCGGGCGAGTCCCGCCGGAAGGGAGATCAGATGCCGGATGACCGGCAGCATCCTCGCGATGAAGGTGCTGATCTCACCGTGATCGGCGAAGTACCGCTCCGAGCGCTCCAGGCTGCGCTCCGACACGAGCACGTACCGACCCAGGCGATGCACGAAGGCGCGGCCGAGCCACGCCGCGATCCCGTAGTTCGCGAGGGCGCCGAGGACGCTGCCGACAATCCCGCAGGCGATGACCACGGGGAGCGACATCTCGCCCTTGGCGGCGAGGTAGCCTCCCGGAGGCATCACCAGTTCGGACGGGAGCGGGAGCACGGACGACTCGATCGCCATCAGCACGACGATGCCGGGGTAGCCGATGTCGCGGAATCGGTCCAGGAGCCACTGAATGAACGATTCAAGCATCGAAGCCGTGCTCTCCCACGAGCGGGACGAATCGCGCGTCGCCCAGGGTGCTCCGCCGGAGCTCGCCCTCCCCGGGGCCGGTCCGCTCCACCAGCGTCAGCATCTGCTTCCCCCGCTCGCCCACGGGCACGAGAAGGCGTCCGCCCACCGCGAGCTGAGCGACGAGGGGCGCGGGGATCTCGGGGCCGCCCGCGGCCACGAGGATGGCGTCGTAGGGCGCGTACGCGCTCCACCCCAACGTCCCGTCCCCGACCAGCACGGACACGTTGCGGGCGCCGGCCTCGCGGAGGGCGCGGAGGGCGCGGTCGGCGAGCTCCCGCACCCGCTCGACGGTGAACACCTGATCCACGAGCCGGGCCAGGAGCGCCGTCTGGTACCCTGAGCCGGTGCCGACTTCGAGCACGCGCTCGCGTCCGCGGAGTCCGAGCTGCGCCAGGTACCGGGCCTGCATCGAAGGCTGGGAGATGGTCTGCCCCGCTCCGATGGGGAGCGCCGAATCTTCGTAGGCGCGGTGGCGTACGGCGTCGGGAACGAAGAGGTGCCGCGGGGTCTCCGCGAACGCCTTGAGCACCGTGAGGTCCTCGATGCCCCGGGCGCGCAGGGCTTCCACGAGGCGCAGGCGGTAGCCTCCGTAGCTGTCCCCGCTGGCGTCCATGCCCGCGCTCAGTGGCCGAGCGCCCAGGACCGCACGTCGTCGAGGAGCCGGTAGTTGGTCATGTCGACGTGCAGTGGGGTGACGGAGATGTAGCCGTCGCGGACGGCCTGGAAGTCCGAGTCGGCTCCTCCGGACCAGGTGACGTGCCCGCCGCCGATCCAGTAGATCTCCCTGCCCCAGGGATCCTTCATCCTCGCGATCTCTTCGTGGAAGACGCGGCTTCCGAGGTGCGTCACCTTCACGCCCTTTACGTCGGCGCCGGGAATGGGCGGCAGGTTCACGTTGAGCAGCGTCTCCTTCGGGAAGGCGGCCACCGCGAGGATGCCGGCAAGCAGCCGCTGCAGACCGCTCCGGTGCGTGTCCAGGTACTCGAGATCGAACGACCCGTACGAGACGGCGACGGAAGGAATGCCCGCCGCGAGCCCCTCCATCGCCGCGGCCACCGTACCCGAATACAGCACGTCCTCGCCCATGTTGGGTCCGTGGTTGATGCCCGAGATGACGAAGTCCGGCTTCTCGGGCATCAGGGCGCCCAGGGCGAGCAGCACGCAGTCGGTCGGCGTCCCGTCGACCTGAAAGGCCCCGTCTGCGCGGCGGGTGGCCCGGATCGGGCGATGCAGCGTGAGCGAGTGGCTGGTTCCGCTCTGCTCGCGGTCCGGCGCGACCACCGTCACCTGCCCCAGGGTGCCGCACGCTTCGGCCAGGATTCCCAGCCCCGGGGCGAGAACCCCGTCGTCGTTCGAGATCAGGATATTCATGGTGCCCCGCTCAGGATCCGGCCGGCGTGCCGCGAGAACACCCGCGCCATCCGCCAGGTATCCCCGCCGACGCGAAAGTGGCTCCGTGCCTCGCCGTAAATCGTTGGTATATCTACTGATATCACGCGCCACTTCCCGACCAGCGCCGCCAGCAAGAAGGCCGCCTCGAAGTCGTAGCGAGACTCCCCCGGCTGGACGGCGCGCGCCAGGGCGGCGCTGAACGCCCGGAACCCGGTCTGGGCGTCAGGAACGCCGACGCCGCCGATGCGGGTCGCCAGCGTGGATGATAGCCAATTCGTGAAGCGCCGGGAGAGCGGCATACGGCCGGAGCGCGCCCGAGCGCCGAGGACCAGGTCCGCGGTGCCGGCGACGATCGGCGCGACGAGACGCGGGATCTCTTCCGGCGGGTGTTGGCCATCGGCGTCCAGCGTGACCACGGCGGAGGCTCCCGACTCGAGGGCCCGCGCGATCCCGGCGCGGAGCGCGGCGCCCTTCCCCCGATTGTCCGGCAGGCGCAGCACCTGGGCCCCCGGCAGGTCGCGGCCGGTGCCGTCCCGCGAGCCGTCGTCGACGACCCACACCGCGGCGTCCGGCGCCGCCCGGCGTACCCGTCGCCAGACGTCGGCGATGGTGGCCGCGGCCTGGTACGCGGGGATGACGACCGCGAGCCGGTGAGCCGGCCCGTCGTCAGCGTCAGCGCGGTCCGGCATGGGGCGATGCGTTGCCGTCCAGAATGGCGAGCACCGCCTTGAGCTCTCCCTGCAGATCCCGCACCGTCTCCGCCGCCAAGGCCCGGCGGGCCTCGGGCTTGAGCTCCCCGCTCCGGCGATAGGCCTCGATTTTCTGGCGGGCGCCCTCGATGGTGTATTTCTCGGTGTACAGGAGATGCTTGACGAGCATGATCAGCTCGATCTCTCGGCGCTGATACACGCGGTTGCCGGACCGGTTCTTGGCCGGATTGAGGAACCGGAACTGGCTCTCCCAGTAGCGCAGCACGTGGGGCTTCAGGTCGGTGAGCTGACAGACCTCGCCGATGGAGAAGAACTCCTGCACCGGATGCGGAATGCTCATCGCCACTGTTCCGGCTTGGGCTCGCGATCCATCAGCTCGGCCATCGCCTGGCGCGCCGTCTTGCCTTCGAACAGGATGGCCGCCACCTGGCGCGCGATGGGGAGGTCCACGTGATGGCGCTCGCCGAGGGCCACCGCGATGCGCGCGGTGCCCACGCCTTCCGCCACCGACTGCTTGCCGGCGCGTGCTTCGGCGAGCGTCTGTCCCTTCCCCAGCGCCACGCCGAGGGTGTGGTTCCGCGAGAGGGTCCCGGTGGCGGTGAGGATCAGGTCGCCGAGGCCCGCGAGACCGGCGAAGGTCAGGGGCTCCGCGCCCAGCGCGAGGCCGAGCCGGGTGATCTCCGCGAGCCCCCGCGTGATGAGGGCGGCGCGGGTGTTATACCCGAACCCCAGGCCGTCCACCATGCCGGCGGCCAGCGCGATCACGTTCTTGAGGGCGCCGCCCAGCTCCACGCCGGTCACGTCTCCGTGGGTATAGACGCGGAAGGCCGGGGTGGAGAAGAGCGCTTGGATGCGGCGCGCGAGGGCCGGGTCGCGCGACGCCGCCACGGCGGCCGTCGGTTGCCGGTGAAAGACCTCCACGGCGAAGGTCGGTCCGGAGAGCACCGCCACCGGAGCGCCGCCCGAGAGCTCTCCGAGCAGGCAGGAGAGCGTCACGAGCCGGTCCGGTTCGAGACCCTTGGACACGCTGACGATGGCGGGCGGCGCCGGGACCGCGGCGAGCGCCTCGCTCATCACGGCCCGGACCGCGTGAGACGGGGCGGCCGAGATGAGCACCTCCGCGGCCTGGACGGCCTCCCGAAGGTCGGCGGTGGCGCGGAGCGCCGGGGTCAGCGATGCGCCGGGCAGAAAGGTGCCGTTCACGTGCTCCCGCACGATTTGCGCCGCCACGTCGGCCTCGCGCACCCAGAGCGTGACCTCCTCACCTTTCCGCGCGAGCAGGTCGGCGAGCGTGGTGCCCCAGGCGCCGCCGCCCACCACCGCCACGCGGGTCACGGAGTGATCTCCTTCCGGGTCCGGAACCGGTTCTCGGTGCCGGCGAAGAGCCGCCGGATGTTGGCCCGGTGGGCGTAGATGATGAGCGCGGCGAGACCGACGCTGGCGATCACCGCCGGACGCCCCGCGTGAGGCGTCACCCGCACCAGCACGGGAAACAGGGCCGCGACGACGATGGACGAAAGGGAGACGTATCCCGTGGTCCAGAGGCACAGGCCCCAGACCGGGAGAGCGGCGAGCACGGCGATCGGTGCCAGGGCCAGGAACATCCCGGCGGCCGTGGCCACTCCCTTGCCGCCTTTGAACCCCACGTAGGGCGAGAAGATGTGGCCGAGAACGGCGGCGAGTCCCAGGAACACCGGAAAGCCCGGGGCGCCGTGGGCCCACCGCCCGAGCAGGGCGACCGGCACGGCGCCCTTGGCGATGTCCACCAGGCCGACGGGAATGGCCCAGCGCCAGCCCAGGATCCGGTAGACGTTCGTCGCGCCGAGATTCTTCGAGCCGTGCTCGCGGAGGTCGATACCCTTCGCCAGGCGGCCGGCCACGTAGCTCGTGGGCGTCGCGCCGATGGCGTAGGCGGCGAACAGCCAGAGCAGCGCGGTGAGCGGACTCATCGGCGCTCCCGCCGCTTGCGGCGGAACTTGATGTCGAGGGGCGCGCCCGTGAACGCCCACGCGTCCCGGAAGCCGTTGACGAGGTACCGCGTGTACGACTCGGGGATCGCTTCCGGGTGACTGGCCACGATCGCGAAGCGCGGCGGCGCGGTGCCGATCTGCGAGGCGTAGAGCAGCCGCACCGACTCCCCCACCGGTTGCGGGGGCTGCTGCCGCTCCAGCAACGTCTCCAGGACGCGATTCACCTCGGCCGTCGAGATCCGGCGCTGGCGCGCGTCGGCGACCTCCAGGATCAGGTCGAGCACCTTCGCCACCCGCTGGCCGGTGTGCGCGGAGACGTAGACGAACGGAATGAAGGCCAAAAAGGGCGCGCGCGCGATGAGCTCCTTCTCCCCGCGCACGGCCGTGTTGGAGTCCTTCTCCGGGATCAGGTCCCACTTGTTCACGGCCACGACGACCCCGGCGCCCCGTTCCCACGCGTCCGTCACGATCTTCAGATCCTGCGCGTGCATCCCGTCCGCGGCGTCCACCACGAGGACGCAGACGTCGGCACGCTCCATGGCGCGGGCCGTGCGCAGCGTGGAGTAGAACTCCAGATCTTCATTGACCTTGCTGCGCTTGCGCAGGCCGGCGGTGTCGATGAACACCAGATGCCGGCCGGCGTGATCGAGCGGCGTGTCGATCGCGTCCCGGGTGGTTCCCGGCTGGTCCGTCACCACGACCCGCTCGGCGCCCACGAGGGCGTTCACCAGGCTCGACTTCCCCACGTTGGGGCGGCCCACGACGGCGACGTGCACGGTGTCTTCCGGCTCGATGCCGCCGGCCGCCGGCAAGAGGGACACGATGCGGTCCAGAAGGTCACCGCTGCTCTTGCCGATGGCGGCCGATACCGCAAAGGGATCACCGAGGCCGATCTCGTAGAAGGCGAGCGGCCGCGGATCGTCCGGGAGGTGATCGGCCTTGTTGGCCACGAGAATGACCGGGCGGCCCGCTTTCCGGAGGTAGCGGGCGATGTCGGCGTCGGCCGGATGGACGCCCGCCTGCACGTCCACCACGAACAGAACGAGATCGCATTCGGCCACCGCCTGCTCCACCTGCACCCGGATGGCGCGGTTCATCGAGTCGCCGGTGTCGAAGATCAGTCCCCCGGTGTCCACCAGCCAGAAGCGCCGCCCGTTCCACTCGGCGGCCGCGAAGTGCCGGTCCCGGGTCACCCCCGCCTGCGCGTCCACGATGGCCTCGCGCCGACCGATGAGCCGGTTGAAGAGGGTCGACTTGCCGACGTTGGGACGGCCGACGATTGCGACGGTGGGAACGCCGGCGGTCGTCACGCGGCCACCTCGTCCGGCGCGAAGGCGTCGGCGAAATCGTAGGACAGGCGGATGGGCATGGGCAGCTGCCCCGCCAGATCCTCGAGACTCATGTCGTCCATGAAGAGCAAGTCGTCGTTCACCGATTCCGCGGGAAGCAGCGCGAGGTCGAGGTCGCCCCGGTCCCGGAGCGCGTCGCGGAAGGCGGCGCCAGGGAGCAGCCCGGCCGTCGTGACCGACGTGCCGAAGAGCGAGTTGTCGAGGGCCACCACTTCGAAGGCGGCGCCGGTCGCCCGCGCGAGGGGCTCGACGACCTGAGGCATCAGGGGCCCCATCGCCTTCCCCGTCACCACCGCGACCCGCCGCCCCGCGTAGCCGCCCAGGCGCCCGAGCGCGGCCGCGATGCGTGTCTGGAGGTAGCGTACCGCGCCGACGCCGTTCTCCCGCTGCTCGAAGTCCCCATACCACGCCGCCGGTGGCAACTCCTGCCCGGCCTGGAGGTAGAGGTCGTCCGCCCCAAAGCACCAGGGATGGCCCCGATCAGCCAGGGCCCGCCGGGCGAACCGGTCGGCCGTGGCGAGCGCCGTACGGCATTCGCCCCGGGTAGGCTCGCGGACCAGGGCGTGCTTGCTGAATTCCGTCAGGGCCACGGGAACGATGGAGACCGACAGGATGCCCGGACCGAGGCTCCACAGGTCCGTGAGCGAGCGCTCGAGCTCCGGGCCGTCGTTGACTCCGGGGACCAGGACGATCTGGGTGTGAAACGTGATCCCCTGCTCCAGGAAGGCGCGGAGCTGCGGAACGATCGCGGGTGCCTCCGGGTTGCGCAGGAGCCAGCGCCGGACCACGGGATCCGTGGCGTGTACCGAGACGTAGAGGGGCGACAGACGGTACTCGACGATCCGCGCCACGTCCCAGGGCTTCAGGTTGGTCAACGTGGCGAAATTCCCGTACCGGAAGGACAGGCGGTAGTCGTCATCTCGGATGTAGAGCACGTCCCGGGCCCCCTGGGGGTTCCCGTCCACGAAGCAGAAGTCGCAGTGATTGGCACAGCGGCGGATCCGGGGTGGGTCGAGCGAGACGCCCATCGGGAGCATCTCGGGGCGCTCCACGTCGTACTCCACCTCCTCGCCCCCCGGGTGGCGGGCGTGGAGGAAAAAGGCGTCATCGGCGGTAAGGAACTCCCAATCCAGGAAGTCCTCGAGGGGACGGCCGTTGATCGCCAGCAGCTCGGTCCCGGGCACCAGCCCAAGCGCGGCTCCCAGCGAATCGGGAGCCACGGCTTGCACACGAATCACGTTCTTGCCTGCGCTTAAAGGAGTTTCTCATCCAAGTGAACGCAACTCCAATGTCCACCTGAACTTCGGAACGCCTAAATATCGCTCAAGGCATCCGGTAACGCCAGGCGACGATCCCCTTCCCTGTCCCCTTCACGTCGAACTGGAAGGTGGCCTGAGCGGCAATCGGGGCAATCGGGGTCGCTTGAGTGCTCACGACCGCTCCCTTGGCGTCGAGAAAGTCGAAGGTCAGGGTGATCGGGGCCGTGGGGGCGCCCTTGAGGTTCGCGATCACGCCGGAGATCTCGGTGCTGGCCGTGTCTGGAATGAAGCTGGTGACGGTGACGTCCACGGCCAGACCGGTGTCGGCCTGGGCCAGGTACTTCCTGGCCGAATCCTGCTGTCCGGCGAGGGCCCACGCCTGCCCCAGGGCCCTCGTCGCGACCTGATTCGAGGGATCGAGGGCGATCACCTTCCGGGCCGGCGCCACCGCATCGGCATTGTGCATCCGGATGAGCGCGTCGGCTTCACCGGCGAGGGCGCCCCGGTCGTTCGGGTTGAGCTTGAGGAGGAGCCCATACAGCCGGAGCGCCGCCGTGCCGAGCCCCCCGCTGCCCATCCGCTGGGCGGCTTCCAGGGCGGCGAGCGGCTCGAGCTCGTCCGGGTGGGCCACGATGGGATCGAAGGCGCCGGCCGCGAGCTCGGGGTGGCCGCTCTGGGCGTAGAGCGCCGCGAGGTTCACGGCGGCGTCGAGGGACGCCGGGTAGGCCGCGACCAGGGCCTGGTAGGCGGCGATGGCGGGGGCGTAGGCCGCACGGACGGCCGCGGTATCGGCGGCGCCCTTGGCCTGCCACGTGCTCCGGAGGGCGCGCCGGGTGGCCAGGGACTGGCTGATCTGGGCGGAGTCCTGGGTGAACTCCTGCTGATCGGCGGGACGGAGCCGTGCGCCGCGGGCGCGCCGGGACTCGGACTGGGCGATCCGGTGGGCGAGGAGCATCGAATCGTTGACCAGGTACCCGGCGAGAGAGTCGAGCACTTGCTTGGCCTGCCGGGTGCGGCCCACGGCGGGGTCGTTCTCGGCCCGGGCCAGGGTGAGTCGCGCAGCCGTCCGGAGTGCGTCGCGCCGCGCGTCGGTGAAGGCGGTGTCCGTCCCCGCCACCTGCGCGCCGAGGTTGAGGTAGGTGAGGGCGGAATCGCTGTTGCCGGCCGATCCGTAGAGCTGGCCCAGCTGGAAGTCGGCGCGGGGATCCCTGGGCAGGACCCGCCGGGAGAGCTGGAGCAGCATCACGGCGGAGTCGGCTTTCCCGGCCTGCCAGGCGGCCATGCCGGCCCCAAAGGCGTCGTTCCAGACGAGCTTTCGGAAGGCGACCAGGGTGTCGGCGCACTGCGGGGCGAACTGTTCGATCCGCGCGAACGCGGTATCCGCCCCTCGCAGGTCGTGCGTCTCCTGGTAGTAGCGCGCCAGATAGTACCACGCGACCGGGTTGTCCGGCTGGTCGGCCAGCGTGCGCTCCGACACGTCCTTCAGGCCCGCGAGCATGCGATCCCGCTGATCGGGTTTCTCCTCCGCGAGGTGGAGGTTCAGCGGCGCGCTGTTCAAACGGAAGAAGTTCGGGGTGAAGCTGCAGGCTTTGGCCTGGGCGCCAAGAGTGGCCGGGATGACGAGGGACAGAGCGATGACGGCCGGCGAGCGCATGGGTTCCCTCTGGGTGGCGACGATGCACCCGAATCTTCCGCCAGGGGGGGGCTTGTCAACCGACCAGCCGAGACGGAAACGGCCCGCCTCGGACGAGGCGGGCCATTCCCGGAAGCTCATGGGACACAACTACCTGCAAGAGCGGGCGACCGGATTCGAACCGGCGACGTCCAGCTTGGGAAGCTGGCATTCTACCCCTGAATTACGCCCGCGGAACGCGAAATATCGCGGCCCTTCCCAGCCCCGTCAACGGGAGCGGTCGGGCCAGAGACGCCTCAGGTCGATGCCCTGCACCGCGTGCGCCTCCTCGTGCTGCCGATCGTGCGCACCCAGGAGGTCACTGCGCGTGATGATGCCGACGACCGCGCCGGGGGCCCGGGCCGATACCACCGGCAGTCGCCCGACCCGGTGCGCGACCATCAGGTCGGCCGCGTGGCGGAGGGAGTGCTCTTCGAGCGCCGTCACGGGTTCCCGCGTGAGCAAATCCTGAATCGGCACCGCGCCGTCGGCTTTCCCCAGGTCGCGGCGCGTGAGGACGCCAACGAGCCGGCCCTCCGCACTCACCACCGGGAACCCCTGGTGCTCGGTGCCCGGAACCGCGGAATCGAGCCACCGGCGAACCTCGGCGACGGTGTCGGCGGCGGCGAGGATGACGGCGGGAGTCTGCATGCGCTCGCCGACGGTCTGGCGTTGCAGTGGATCCACGCCGTATTCGTCGACCACCCGGACGCCCCGCCGGGCGATCTTGCGGGTCATGATCGTGTCGGGCATCAGGAGATAGGACACGAGATAGGCCGCCGCGCCGCCGCCGAGCAGCGGGAGGATGGCGAACGGCTGGCGGGTGGCTTCGAGGGCGAAGACCACCGAGGCGAGGAACGCGCGGGACGCGCCGGCGAACATCGCCGCCATGCCCACGAGCGCCGCGGCGCCGACGTCGATGCCCGTGCCGGGCGCCGCCGAGCGGGCCAGCGCCCCGAGCGCGGCGCCCAGGCCTCCCCCGATGATGAACAACGGGGCGAGCGTGCCCCCCGACGTGCCGCTGCCCAGCGAGATGGCCCACGACACGAACTTCAGACCGAACAGCGTGACGAGGGCGGTACCCGCCACCCGGCCGCCCAGGATGTCGGTGATGTTGTCGTATCCCACGCCCAGCGTCCGCGGCGCCAACACACCCACCACCCCCACGGCCACGGCGCCCACGGCCGGCCACCACATCCAATGGATGGGCAGGCGGTCGAACTGGTCCTCGATCCAGTAAACCGCGTGGGTGACCCACACCGAAGCCCAGCCCACTGCGGCGCCCAGGCCGACGTAGATCACGAGGGCCTCGGGATGCGGCGCGGCGAGCCCCGGCATGGGGAACACCGGGAGCGGGCTGCCGAAGGCCTGGCGGACCCCCGTGGCGGTCACGGATGCCAGCGCGACGGGGATCAGGGACGCGGGGCGGTACTCGAAGAGGAGGAGCTCCACCGCCAGCAGGACCGCCGAGACCGGCGCGCCGAACGTCGCGGCCATGCCCGCCGCCGCCCCCGCGGCGAGGAGCGTCTTCCGCTCCCCGGCGGTCGTGTGCAGCAGCTGCCCCACCAGTGATCCCAGCGCCCCGCCCGTGGCGATGATGGGGCCCTCGGCACCGAAGGGACCGCCGGTGCCGATCGAGATCGCCGCCGAAATGGGCTTCAGGAGCACGAGGCGCGCGGGGATGCGGCTCTGGTTGGTGAGGATCTGCTCCATCGCCTCGGGGATCCCGTGTCCGCGGATCCCGGCGGACCCGTAGCGCGCCAGCACGCCGACGACGAGCGCGCCCAGCACCGGGACGGCGATCACCCCCCACCCGAGGTGGTTCCCCGCCGGCGACGCGAAGCTCGTGGAGAGGCGCCCGAAGAAGCTGAGGTTGGTGATGAAGCCGATGAGGCCGATGAGCACCTGGGCGAGCACACCCGCGGCGCCGGCGATCACGACGGCGAGTGCGGAGACCGCGAGCAGCCGGCGGCCCCGCGGGCCCGAGCCGCCGGACCGGCCCAGTCCCTGGATGGCGGGAAGCAGCGAAGGGGAGACCGGGATGCCCCCGGTCTCCCCTGCTCCGGTCACGTCAACTGCCCAGCTTGTAGCGCCACGCCACGATGCCGGCCCCGACCCCCTGCGCCTGAAAGGGCTGGTTGCCGGAACCGTCGATCGCCGGCACGTCCACGGTCTGACTGGCCACGACGTTCCCCTTGGCGTCGAGGAAGTCGAACACGAGCTTCGCCGGGGCCGTCCTGGTGGTGTGGAAGTTCGTGACGAGCCCGGAGAGCGACGCGTTCTGGTCACCCGGGGTGAAGGACCCGACCGTGACGTCGAACGGGGTCAACGAGTCGGCCAGCGTGATGTAGTGCAGCGCCGAATCCGCGTGTCCCGTCTCCCGAAACGCCTCGGCCAGGAGCTGAAGGGTGTGGCGGCTCATCGGGTCGACGGCGTACAGCCGGCGGCCCACCGCCAGCATGCTGTCCTGGTCCGCCGTAGCCAGGTAGGTGTTGGCGAGATCGTTGAGCGCGTCACGGTAATACGGGTTCCGCTTGAGCCCGGCGTGGAACGCCTGGGCCGCCTGCGCGTACCCGGCGGCCGTAGCTGCCTGGTAGTCAGCCATGGCCTTGGCGGTCGCGGGGTCGCACCGATGCCGGATCTGGAGGGCGGTGAGCGCGGGCCGCACCTTGCGGGCATCGTCCCGGCAGCTCGCGCCCTGCGCCGCCGTATCGGGCGCCTGGGGGACCTGCGTGAACATCTCGGCCCCCGCCGCGAACAGGACGAGAGGATCGATGGAATCGGACTCCTGGAGCATCAGCCCGTAGAGGGCGCGGGCCGAGTCCGCGTGCCCGGCCGCCGTGAACGTGTTCGCGAGCTGCGAGAGAGCACGGCCGTCATTGGGAGCGGTCTTGAGGTACGCGCGATAGACCGCCGCCGCGGAGTCGTAATGGTGGAGCTGCTGCTCGCTCGCCGCGAGGTTGAACGTCAGGTCGGCGCGGTTCTTCGCGTACTTCGGGTCCTGCGCCAGGGTGAGCCCCTTCCCGAAGTACGCCGCCGCCGAGTCATACTGGGCGTTGTTGAAAAAGAGGGTGCCCTGCAAGGAGATGCCGTCAGGCTCGCCGGCGTCCGCGCGGCCGGCCTGCTGCAGATAGGCGAGGGCCGAGTCATTCTTCCCGGCGTTCAGCGCGCGGACCGCGTTGTTGTAGAGGGGCACCCACTGGTTGCGGCGCCACCAGTAGATGTCGTCGTGGCACTTCGGGTCCAGGACCTCGGACTTGGTGAACGAGGAGTCCATCCCGACCAGGTCCTTGCGCTCGATGAAGTACCGCGCGAGGTAGTACCAGGCCGCGGCGTTCTTGTCCTGCCCGTTCGCGATCGCCTGGCCGAGCACGCGAAAGGCGTCCCGGAGCTCGCGGTCCTTCACTTCCGGGAACTGCGTCTCCTGCTCCTGCTTCAGATACACGATCGCGCTCGCCACCAGGTACTGACCCGAGCCGCTCAGGTCGCACCTGGCCGGGATCCAGCCCTGGCCCTGCACGGGCGGAGCGACCGCCACCACGAGCGCCAGGGCCGCCACCGCCGCCATCGTCATCCGTCGCATCGCTGCTCCTTATCTGGTGTGGGGCACGAGCGCCTCGGCTTCCCGCTGGGCCGCGCGTGCCACGTCGAGCGGCGGCAGGCGCAACACACGCGCTGCCGCCAGTACGTCGTCGTATTCCGGTTTCACCCGCACTCCGTCCGGACGCTCCAGGACCTTTACGCGGACGGTCACGTCGGGCGCCAGCCGGACCGTCACCTCCCGCCGCGGCAGGGTGATCCGCTCGGCCTGCCAGCGCCGGAGACCTCCCGTCGAGCTGTGGCGAAAGAGGGCGGCCGCGACCGCCTCGGTGGCCGGTGCGGGGGTCAGGGCCTCCACCCGCAGTCCGGGGCGCCCCTTCTTCATCTGCACGGGCCACACCTGCACGTCGAGCGCGCCGGCGTCCGCGAGCGCCTGCCGCAGCGGCTCCACGTATTCCGGACTGAGGTCGTCCAGGTCGGTGGCCAGCACGGTGACGGTCTCCGCTTCGTCGGCGGTCTCACCCAGGAGGATACGGAGGGCATTGGGATATTCCTTGGGATCGCGCTGCCCCGCGCCCCACCCGCCCCCGGTTACCCGCCAACGCTCCGGCGGACTCCCGGCCGACAGAACCCGGATCAGGGTGGCCCCGGTGGGGGTGGTGGCTTCCCCGTGCACCGGGCCGCCGTCACTCACGTCCACGCCCTCCAGCAGGATGGCGGTCGCGGGCGCCGGCACCGGCAGGAGCCCGTGGGCCGCCTCGACCCATCCGTCGCCCACCGCGATGGGCCGGTGGTAGACCGCGTCCACGCCGAGCAACTCGAAGCCCTCGACCGCGCCGACGATATCGAGCACGGCGTCCACCGCCCCCACTTCATGCAGGTGGACCTTCTCGGGAGCGACGCCGTGCACCCGCCCTTCCGCTTCACCGAGCAGGCGGAAGGCGCGGACGGCCCGCTCTTTGACGCCCGGGGAGAGGGGGCCCTGCTCGACGAGCTGGACCAACTGGCCGACGTGGCGTCCGTGTGGCTGCGGTGGCACCTCAAAGTCCACCTGCGTGCACGAGACGCCGCATCGCATCGCGTCTCGAATGTTGACGCGGACCCCGTCCAGACCGAGCCTGGCGGGGAGCCCGTGGAGCCAGGCGACCGGCACGCCGAGCGAGAGGAGTGCGCCCAGGGTCATGTCGCCACTGATGCCGGCGGAAGGGTCGAAAACGGCGATCTTCATAGGTCCAAGATTCGAAATATTAACGGGTTAGCTCCGGTAGAGCCACCCGGCGCCGGTGTTGAAGAGGACGACACGGTCCGAGCGGCGAATGGTACCGGAGCCGAGGAGCTGGATCGCGGCGGCCAGCGCCGCGCCGCCCTCGGGTGCCGCGTCGATGCCTTCCCTCCGCTGCAAGTCGGCCGCTGCCCGGGAGAGCGCGTCGTCGGTGACGGCGACCGCGCCACCGCCGCTCCCCTGGAGCGCGCGGAGCATCAGCCGATCGCCGAGCGGCGCCGGAACGCGGAGACCGGCCGCGACGGTCCGGGGATCGGGCCACGGGGTGCAGCGGTCGGCCCCCGACTGGAACGCCTGGACCACCGGAGCGCACCCGGACGACTGGACGGTGAACATCCGGGGGAGTCTGCCGCGGATCCAGCCCGCGTCGCGAAGCTCCTCGAAGGCCTTCCACATCCCGATGAGCCCCGTCCCGCCGCCGGTCGGATAGACGATCACGTCCGGCAGCGTCCACCCCAACTGCTCCGCCAGCTCGAGCCCCAGCGTCTTCTTCCCTTCGATCCGATACGGCTCGCGGAGAGTGGAGACGTCCACGGCCCCGGTTTCCGCCGCATAGGCACGGGCGGCTTTGCCGCAGTCTCCGATATGGCCGTCCAGCAGGTGCAGCTCCGCGCCGAAGTGCTCGATCTGGGAGCGGATGGTCGCCGGCGTCTCCGCGGGGGCGTAGACCCGGGCGGTGGCGCCGGCGCGGGCGGCGTACGCCGCCAGCGCGACGCCGGCGTTTCCCGCGGTGGGCACGACGAAGCGGCGAGCCCCGGCGTGATGGGCCCGGGTCACGGCGGCGGCCAGCCCGCGCGCCTTGAACGATCCGGTGGGGTTCAGGCCCTCGTCTTTCACCATCAAAGCGTCGAAGCCGAGCTCGCCGCCCAGGCGTTCCAGCGTCAGCAGAGGAGTGCCCCCTTCACCGAGCGACACCGGCTGTTCTCCATCGGCCAGGGGGAGCCACTCGCGGTAGCGCCACATCGAGCGCCGGCGCTCCCGGAGCACGGCCTTCACTTCGGCGGGCGGTGAAGCGGCGTAGCGCACGAGATACGGCGCGCCGCACGCCGCGCAGACACCGGGCAGTCCCTCGGCGTCCCGGGTGGCGGCGCAGGCGGAGCAAACGAGCGTCCACGGCAGGGGCATCAGCGCTCCTTGAGGCGGTCGAGAATGCGCTCGGCCAGGGCGGCCGAGAATCCGGGAAGCGCCGCGATTTCGGCGGGGGTGGCGGTCCGGACCCCGGCGAGAGACCCGAACCGCTCGAGGAGCGACTTCCGCCGCGAGGGCCCGACCCCGCGGATCTCCAGCAGCGCGGACGTGATGGTGCGCGCCGAACGCCGCTTGCGGCTGTAGGAAACGGCGAAGCGGTGTGCTTCGTCCCGCGCGCGCTGCAGCAGACGGAGCGAGGGGCTCCGGCGGGACAGCACCAGCGGCTCGCTCCGCTCCGGGAAGAAGACCTGTTCTTCCCGCTTCGCGAGGCTCACCATCGGGAGCCCGGGGGCGCCGGCCGCGCGGGCGGCGTCCACGGCCGCCGCCAGCTGCCCCTTTCCCCCGTCGATCACGGCGAGATCGGGGAGGGGCTTCCCTTCTTCCAGCCGGCGCCGGACGAACCGCTCGATCACCTCGTGAATGGCGGCGAAGTCGTCTTGCTGGGCGCCCTTGATCTTGTACCGGCGGTATTCTCCCTTCTTGGGGCGGCCGGCCTCGAACCAGACCAGGGAGCCGACCGTGTCGCGCCCCTGATTGGTCGAAATGTCCACGCAGATGAAGGAGCGCGGCACCGCGGCCAGGCCGAGGTCCCGCCCCAGGGTGTAGACGGGGTCCGCGGCCCGTTCCTCGATATCGAAGGATTCGATCATCAGGGAGTCGAGCAGGTGCCGGGCGTTCTGCTCCGCGAGCGCGACCACCCGGGCATTGGCACCGCGCTGAGGGGTGAGCCAGTCGACGTCGGGCGCGAGGGTCCGCAGGGCGGCGAAGTCCTCGGGCGCGAACGGCAGGAGTACGCGGCGGGCCCGCTGGTCGAGGGGCAGATAGTACCGCACCAGGAAGGCGGACAGCACCGCCGCTTCCGGCTCTCCTTCGGCGTGCTCCAGAAAGCGGTGCTCCCGGGCCATCACCCGCCCGTCCCGGACCCGGAGAATCACCCCGCAGGCGTCGTCGCCGTCCCGGGCGAACCCGATGGCGTCGGCGTCGCCTCCTCCGACCTGCTCGACGGCCTGAGGCCGGTCGATCTGCTCCAGCCAGCGGATGGCGTCGCGGAGCTGGGCGGCCCGCTCGAAGTCCCGGGTCCGGCTGGCCTCCTGCATCCGCTCCCGGAGCCGGGTGCGGACGTCCACCGTCTTCCCTTCGAGGAACAGGAGGACGTCGTCGATCATCCGCCGGTAGTGCTCCTGACTCTGGTAGCCCACGCAGGGCGCCCGGCAGCGCTCGATGTGGTAGTCCAGGCAGGGACGGTCGGGATGCTCCGCCGGGAGATTCCAGTGACAGGACCGGACGGTGAAGAGCCGGCGGATGATCTGGAGGGTCTGCCGCAGGGTGCCGACGTCCGTGTAGGGACCGAAGTACTTCGCGCCCGGAATGGTCACCCGTCGCACCACGAGGACGCGGGGGAACGGCTCGCCCAGGGTCACGGCGATCTGCGGGTAACTCTTGTCGTCCCGGAGGAGGACGTTGAACCGGGGGTTATGGGCCTTGATGAGGTTGTTCTCGAGGAGCAGCGCCTCGGGTTCGGTGGGCACGACGATGGTGTCCACGGCGGCGATCTGGCGTACCAGCGCGGCGTGCTTGACGACGTCTTCGTGGTCCGGCCCGAAGTAGCTCCGCACGCGTGAGCGGAGGTTCTTGGCTTTCCCGACATAGAGGATCTCGCCCCGCGCGTCCTTCCAGAGGTAGACGCCGGGGCGGTCGGGCAGCGTGGCTAGCGTTCGGGCGAGTTCCGGAGATAGTGCCATAGGCGCAGCGCGTCGGGGTGCCGGAAGAGCAGGGTCAGCACGCCGTACACGGCTCCAAACATACCAAAGGCTCCCAGGGCGACGACGATGGGCCCGGCCCCTGCCCCGAGGCGTGCCACGGCGGCGCCGGCCAGCCCCGCGGCCACCGCGGCTCCCAGGGCCACGCCGAAGGCACGCCAGTCCGCCGCGTGGAGGATCCGGCCGATCCGGGCGTTGAGGTCGCGGACGTGGAGGACGAGGCTCACGGTCCATCCGATGGAGGAGCCCAGAGCGATCCCGGCCGGGCCGAGCCACCGGAGCAGCACGAAGGCGGACACGCCGGCGAGCGCGAGGCACGACACCGCGATGGTGACCGGGGTGCGGGTGTCCCGCAGGGCGTAGAACCCCGAGGCGAAGAGCTTCACCGACGCCTGTCCCAGGAGGCCGAAGCCGTAGGCGGCGAGCACGGTGCCCACGAGCACCGAGTCCCGGGCTTCGAAGCGGCCGGTCTGAAAGATGGCGCCGGCCACCACGGAGCCCAGGGTGATGAAGGCGAGCGCCGAGGGCAGCACGAAGTACGCGATGCGGCGGAAGCCCGTCGCCACCCGGACCCGGAGGAGGTGATTCGCCCCGTCCGCGACGGCCTCACGGGACAGGTCGGGGAGCGCGACGGCGTTGACGGAGGCGCCGAACAGGCTCACCGGGAGGACCTGGACCAGCTGGGCGTATCCGAGGGTGGAGGTCCCGCCGTGGCCGGTGAGGGTGCTGAGCAGGGCGTCCACCAGCCCGGAGAGCTGCGCCGCGCCCGCCCCGACGACGACCGGAATGAGCGCCCGCACCACGTCCCGCGCGCCTTCCGGAACGAGGCTGATCCGGACGGGGATGCCCTTCAGGATGCGCCAGCAGGCCGGCAGCTGGACGGCGATCTGCAGCAGGGCGCCCGCGACCGTTCCCCAGGCGAGCGCGAGCGCCAGCTGGTGCAGCTGGGCGTCCACGGGGAGCGTGCGGTTCACGTACCAGGTCGCCCCGCCGATCATCGCCAGGATGCCGGCGACGTTCCAGAGCGCCGGAGCGGCGTAGGGCAGAAAGAAGCGCCGGTGGGTGTTCAAGATCCCCAGACACCAGGCCGACACCACCATCAGGCCGGTCATCGGGAAGAGGATCCGCACCAGCGTGACGGTGAGCGCCCGGCGCGGCTCGTCGAAGCCGGCGGCGATGACGGTGGTGATGGCGGGCGCGAAGGCGATTCCCAGCAGCGCCAGGACCCCCGTGGCGGCGAGGACGAGTCCCAGCACCGCGCCGGCCACCGCGCGGGCGGCGTCTTTGTCGGTCCGCTCGTTCAGGGCCGCGTACACCGGGATGAACGACGCCGAGAGGGTCCCCTCCCCCAGGAGATTGCGGATGGTGTTCGGGATGCGGAGCGCGATGCGGAACGCGTCGGCCGGGATGGTGTCGTTGCCGAAGTAGTGGGCGAACACTCGCTCGCGTACGAAGCCGAACAGCCGCGACAGCAGGATACCGGCCGCGACGAGCGCGGCGTGGCGGCCGCCGCCCGGGCGCCGGGGCTCGGGTACGGTCACGTCAGCCGCGGGACTGGGGCTTGGGTTTCTCGAGGAGCCGCTGGACGAACTGCATTTCGTCGCGCGTGGCGGCCAGCGTGGCCCTCATCTCCTCCACTTCCGCTTCCAGCACGTCCACCTTGCGCTGGAGCTCCCGGACGTCCGGCGACCCGGTTCCCGCCGGGCCGTCGAGCCGGCGGGCGAAGGAACGTCCCAGCGGCGAGTCCAGGAGGATGGCGGTGATGGGAATGAGGAGGGCGACGAACAGGAGCCCCGCCAGCGCGATCTGCCACATGCGCAGGATTCTAGAGGGCGTCGGTCCAGCGCGCCACCTCGCGCGCCAGCTCGTCCACCAGCGCGGGCCCGTAGCGGAGCAGGAACGACGCGATCGTGAGGGTGCGCTCCTGCGGGGCGCCGAGGGGGAACAGCGCGGCGCGCGCCTTGACGACCTGCGCCGTCAGGGTCTCGTGGGCCCGTTTGGACGCCGCGACGAGCTTCTTCTCGACGTCGTGCGTGCCGCCGAGCGCCTGGTTGCGGACGGACTGGACCGCGCGCTCCAGGGTGGGGTCGATCGCGGCGGCGGCGAGCCCCAGCGCGTCGTAATCGGTCGTCAGGGTGGCGCGGAGGCGCTCCAGCAGCTCGAGCGTGCGCGGCGGGAGCTCCTCCCGCGCGATCCGTCCTTCGAGTGCTCCGGCGGGGGGCTTGAGGTCGTCCACGCCGATCCGGAACCGCTCCAGCACCTTGTCCACCCGCGACTCCACCAGCACGCCGGACCACCGCGGGACCGCCGCCTGCGGCGCGACGCCGAGCGCCGCGTAACAGGGTGCCGTGTCGGGGAAATACGCGAGCTCACCCGGTCCCGCCGCGTAGGCCACCGTGGGAAACAGGGCGGCTTCGACGGCGGGTCGGAGCAGGACGTTGGGCGAGAGCCGGTCGGGCGCCGTCGCGGCGATCTCCCCGATCTGAGCCTTCGTGAACCGCTCGCCACTCCGGCGGGTGGCGAAGGCGCCGCCGTCGCCGCGCAGGCGGTCCCGGCCGAGGCGGCCTTCGACGAGGACGGGCGAGAGGCCGTCCGGAAGCGTGAGCTCGAGCGCCTTGACCACCCAGGGGGCGGCGGCGCGCTTCGCCGGAAGCGCGTGGGCGCGGAAGACGGCGAGGCCCCGGCTTCCGAGCAGGTCCTGGACGGCGGCGGCGAACGCGTCCGCGAGGGTGGCTTCGGCGCGATAGGCGGCGGCCAGCCAGCCGAGCACGCCGGCCTTGAACTCGCTCTCCGGTGTGCGGGTGCGGAGCTCCTCCAGCGCGCGCGCGGCGTCGGCTCCGCAGGTCTCCCGAGAGAGCGGGAGCTGGGGCGCGTCGGCGGCGCGGGTCCGGAGTACGAGCGCCCGGGCGTCCCCGGTCGCGTCCAGGAACGCGCAATGGTTCGCTTCGGCGAAATCGTGATCGTCCCCGGCCACCCAGAATACGGGCACCACCGGGACCCGGCGCTCGCGTTCGAGGCGCGCCGCGAGGGCGATCGCGGAGAGCGCCTTGTGGACGGTGTACAGCGGGCCGGTGAAGAGCCCGGGCTGCTGGCCGGTGGTCACCACCAGCACCTCGCCGGCGGCCAGACGATCGCGCCCCGGCCCGGGAAGGACCGCCTCGAGCACGTCCGGGGCGATCGGCCGCGGGCGGCCCGCGGCGGGACGCCCGCGTGGGGCCGGAATGGGAGTCGCCAGCACCCGGGGAATCATCGGAGCTCCGGTGCGCGTGCGAGGACGGTCTTACGGGCCACGGTGGTACGGCTCTCCGCGCCGGATGGTGTGCGCCCGGTACAGCTGCTCGAAAACCACCAGCCGCGCCAGCTCGTGGGGCAGCGTCAGGGCGGAAAGGCTCCAGAGGTCGTCGGCGCGGCCGAGCACGCCCGCGGGGAGCGCCGTGGCCCCGCCGATGGCGAACGCGACGTCCCGGGCCTCCCGCTCCCAGCGCTCGGTCCGGACGGCCAGGTCCCGCGAAGACCAGGGCGACCCGGTCCGCGACAACGCCACGAGGCGCGTCTCCGGAGGGATCGCTCCCGGCAGACGCGCCTCGTCCTTCACCTCCACTTCCTCGACCTTGGCGTAGTGCGACAAGCGGTCCCGGTACTCGTCACACGCCGCGCGGAGCGCCGCGTCGCGGACGCGGCCCACCGCGAGGACGCGGTACTTCATCAGGCATACATCCCGCGGAGCCGGTGCACCGCCGCGACGCGGTCGATGGACACCATATAGGCGGCGATCCGGGTGTTGACCTTGTGCTTGTCGGCCAGGGCGACGACGTCGTTGAAGGACTTCACCATGATCTGCTCGAGACGGCTGTTCACGGTCGCTTCGTCCCAGAAGTAGCCGCCCCGGTCCTGCACCCACTCGAAGTAGCTCACCGTCACCCCGCCCGCGTTCGCGAGAATGTCCGGGATGACGAAGATGCCCTTCTCCTCCAGGATCTTGTCGGCCCCGGCGGTGGTAGGGCCGTTGGCGCCCTCGCAAATGATCTTCGCCTTGATCTTGGGCGCGTTCTTGGCGGTGATCACGTTCTCGAGGGCGGCGGGCACGAGAACGTCGCAATCGCAGGTGATCAGCTGCTCGTTGGTGATGGCGTCGGCCTTGGGGTATCCGGCCAGCTGGCGCTTCTCCCGCACCCACTGGATCAGGTCCGGGACGTCCAAGCCCTTCGGGTTGATCAGGCCGCCGGACTTGTCGGCGACGGCCACGATCGTCGCCCCCTCCCGGGCGAGCAGGTCCGCCGTGATGGACCCCACGTTCCCGAACCCCATCACCGCCACCCGCGCCTGGTGCATGGGAATGCCGACGCGCTTGAGGGCTTCCCGGGTGACGAACATGCACCCCCGCCCCGTGGCTTCGCGCCGTCCGAGCGAGCCTCCCATCTCGACGGGCTTTCCGGTCACGACCGCGGTGACCGTATGCCGCTTGTGCATCGAGTAGGTGTCCATGATCCACGCCATCACGCGCTCGTTGGTGTTCACGTCGGGCGCGGGAACGTCGGAGTCGGGGCCCAGAATCTCGATGATCCCCGACGTGTAGCGCCGGGTCACCCGCTCGAGCTCGCCCATCGACATCGTGGTGGGGTCGCACACCACGCCCCCCTTGGCGCCGCCGAACGGAATGTTCACGACCGCGCACTTCCAGGTCATCCACGCCGCGAGCGCCTTCACTTCGTCGAGCGTGACGTTCAGGTCGAACCGGATGCCGCCCTTGGCCGGCCCCCGCGACGTGTTGTACAGCACGCGATAGCCCGTGTAGACCTCGACCTCCCCGCTGTCGCGGAGCACGGGAACCGAAACGATGATCTGCTTTTCCGGATTCCGGAGGACCTTGTAGAGCCCGGGGTCGAGGTTCAGCAGCTTGGCCGCGTGGTCGAAGCGCTCCATCATCGCTTCGAAGGGATTCTCCTCGGCCAGGAACGTGTCCTTCTCGGGGCGGATGATCGCGTCGCTCATAAGGTGGTGGTGGAAGGATCGGTTGAGGACCGCGGGCGGCGGAGCCGGGCGGACAGCAGAGCCTCGATGGCCCCCTGTCCCCGCTCCCACCGCACACCGAGCGCCGCCACCAGAGGCTCTCGCGCGTCGGCGGGCCACCGGGGCCGGAGCTTCACGGCGTCCTTTTCAGTGACTACAACATAATCGACTGCGGCAGCGGCGCTTAGCAGTCCCGCGACGTCGGCTTCCGTGTACCGGTGATGGTCTTGGTACGCCACGAGTTGCACCGTCCCGGACAGCTCCCGGAGTTGATCCGCGAAGGACTCCGGGTCCGCGATCCCCGCCGCGGCCAGTACCCGACGCCCGTTCAGCCCGTCGACGGGCACCGGATGTCCGGACCGGAGCTCCGAAAACCCGGTGAGGGCGAGGTGGACGACGCCCAGCGGCACTCCAGGCCTTCCCTGGGCCAGCTCCTCGGCGAGGGCGGCGGCGGCCTGGGCGGGGGCCCGCTTCCGCGTCACGACGATCCCGTCGGCCCGGCTCAGGGCCCCCCAGGTCTCCCGCCAGGGACCGGCGGGCAGGAGCCACGGAGCGTAGTCCAGATGCTCGACGGCGACCAGCGCCAGGTTCACGTCCCGGCCCACGGCCAGGGTCTGGTAGGCGTCGTCGAGGACCAGCGTGTCGGCGCCCGCCTCGCGGGCCAGCTCGGCGCCGCGTTCGCGGTCGGGGTTCGCCTGGACCAGGGCGCTCGGAACGAGGCGCGCGTGCACCAGGGGCTCGTCCGCGCCGTAGCCCCGAAGCAGAATTCCGGGGCGCGCGCCGGTTTGAACGAGCCACGCGGCGATCCACGCCGAGACGGGTGTTTTCCCGGCGCCGCCGACCGTGAGATTGCCAACCGCTACGGCCGGCAGGCGCAGGCGGGTCACCCGGCGCCACCCCCACCGGTACAGCGCCGCACGGGCGAGCACTACGACTCCGTAGACCCCGGCGAGCGGCAAGAGGAGCGTCCGGGCGAGGCGTGCGCCGGGACCCCGGCCCGCCCAAAGCCATCTCACGCCGGCGCCGCCAGCGTCTGCAGGGCCCGCTCGAGCTCGCCGAGGGCGCGGCGGGCATCCTCCTTGGCGGGACCGACCCGGATGGGCGTACCGAACACGATGTGGACCCGGGCGAACGGCTTCGGGATCCGCATCCGGTCCCACGTGGGCAGCCGCCACTCGGCGCTCGCGCGGGCCGCGATGGGCACGATGGGCGCGCCGGCGTGCCGGGCGGCGGACACGATCCCGGGCTGGACCTGCTCGGCGGGGCCGCGGGGGCCGTCCGGCGTCAGGGCCACGATGTTGCCTGCCTCGAGCGCCCCGATCAGCCCGAGGAGTCCCACTTCCCCGCCCCGGTTCGTGGATCCCCGCACCGCCGAGTAACCCAGGTCGGTGGCCAGATCGGCCAGGTGCCCGCCGTCCCGGTGCCGGCTGATGAGCAGGACGATGCCCCGGTTCCGGTGGGAGAAGAGGAGGGGCAGGATGCCGCTGTGCCAGAGCGCGAGGATGTACGGCCGCCGTTGCGCGAGAAGTGCGGAGACGGGCTCCGCGCCGCTGACGTGGAACCGCCAGGTTCGGGCGAGCAGCGCGAGCAGGCGGCGCCCCAGGCGCGAGAGCGTCGGCTCGGCGAACGTGAGCTTCACCGCAAGAGCTCGGCTGCCAGGTCGGCCACGCGCTCCGACGCGCCCGGGGGGCCGAGCCGCTCGCGCACCAGGGCCAGGCCCTCCCGCTGGCGCCGGGCGGGGGCTCCGCCGCGATCGAGGAGGGGCAGGACCGCGTCGGCCAGCGCACGGGGCGTGGCCTGGCTCTGGAGCAGCTCCGGCGCGACTTCGCGCTCGGCCACGAGATTCACGAGGCCCACACGTGGAACCCGGAGGAGCCGGCGGGCGATGAAGTAGGAGAGCCCGTTCATCCGGTAGGCGATAGCCATGGGCAGATCGGCGAGCGCGGCCTCGAGCGTGGTCGTGCCCGACTTGCAGAGACCCGCGTCCGCGGCGGCGAAGACCAGGCCGGGGTCGCCCAGGGCGATCGGGATGTCGCGGGGATCGGGATACGCGGCCCGGTCGGTTCCGGCGACCACTACCTGCACCTCCGGGATCGCGGCCCGGACCCGGAGGGCGGCGTCGCGGAACCGCGTCCACATATGCGCCACTTCCTGCCGCCGGCTTCCCGGAAAGACGCCGAGAACCGGCCGGTCCGGGTGGAGCCCCAGGACGCGCCGCGCCTCGGCGCGGGGCGGCAGGGGCGGACGGTCCTTGAGGGGATGCCCGACGAACGTGGCGGGGATCCCCCGGTCCCGGAAGAAGCGCTCCTCGAACGGGAGGATCACCGCCAGCCGGCGGACATTGCCGGTCATCCGGCGGATCCGTCCCGGCGCCCAGGCCCAGAGCTGGGGCGCGATGTAGTAGAGCACCGGGACGTGGAGTGCGGTGACCTGCGGGGCGAGGCGCAGGTGGTAGCCGGGATAGTCCACCAGCATCACGGCTTGGTAGCGGCCGGCGGCCAGTGCGGCCCGGGTGCGGGCGGCGAGGCGGCGGTGGGCGGGGATCGTGCTCACCGCCTCGACGAACCCCACCACCGACATCGCCTCCATCCGGTCCAGGACCCGGGCGCCCGCGGCTTCGAGGGCCGGGCCGCCGAACGCCTCGACCTCGAGGCCGGGCAGGCGCCGGCGGAGTGCCGCCACGACGGGGGCGGCGTGCGCGTCTCCCGACGGTTCACCCGCCGAGACGTAGAGCCGTCCGGCAATCACTTGGCGAGAGTGGCGAGGGGCGAGGCGTGGATCGCGTCCGCGACGCGGGTCGCGAGGACGAGGGCCTGGGCGCCCGCGGCGCCGGACACCGCGACTTCCCCTTCCCCACGGACGGCGCGCACGAAGCTCTCGAGCTCGAGCTTCAGCGGCTCGGCTTCAGGCGCCTCGAGGCGGGTGTGCTCGACGATGTCCTCGATGCGCGTGGCGCCGAGGCCCTGCCAGCCGGCCTTGAGGCGGTAGAAGTGGCCGGTGCCCTGCGCCAGGTCGAGCGAGAAGTATCCCGTGGGCTGGAAGATGCGGAGCTTGCGGGTCCGTTCCCGCGAGATGCGCGACGCGGTGACCACGGCGACGGCGCCGTTGGCGAACTCGACGCGGGCGTTGGCGATGTCCACGTGGGGCGTGAGCAGCGGGGCGCCGGTGGCGCGCACGTCGGTCACTTCGGCTCCGACGAGCTCGAGGATCAGATCCAAATCGTGGATCATCAGGTCGAGCACGACGGCGACGTCCGAGCCCCGGGGCGTGAACGGCGCCAGCCGGTCGCACTGGAAGAAGCGGGGGTCGTCGAGGTACGGCAGGGCGGCCCGGACCGCCCGATTGAAGCGCTCCACGTGGCCCACCGCCAGCCGGGCGCCCGAGGACCGGGCCGCCGCCACGAGCCGCTCGGCCCCGGCCACGGAATCGGCGAGCGGCTTCTCGATCAGGGCGGCGATGCCGCGGGAGAGCGCCGCGAGCCCGACGTCGGTGTGGGCCGGCGTGGGCACCACGACGGTCACGGCCTGGACCCGGTCGAGCAGGGCTTCGAGCGTCGGGGAGGCGGTGGTCCCGAGCTCGCGCGCGACCTGCGTGGCGCGGTCGGGATTCCGGTCGTAGATGCCCACCAGCTCCGCGCCGTCGATGTGGCGCAGGAGGCGGGCGTGGTGGTAACCGAGGGCGCCGGTGCCGATCACGCCGATCCGCACCCGCGGCGGGGTCACACCAGCACTCCCCGCTGCGACGTCTCGATGAAGGTGAGGAAGGTCTCGATCTCGGGCAGTGCGGGCAGCTCGGCGCGCGCCCGGGCGATGCCCTGGCTGATGGTGAAATCCGAGTTGAAGAGCAGCCGGTAGGCGCGTTTGAGCGCGAGCTTGATCTCGGGAGAGAAGCCGGCCCGCTGCAGCCCCACCGAGTTGAGCCCGTAGAGCTGCATCGGGTTCCCCACCGCCTTCACGTAGGGCGGCACGTCCTGGTTCACCCGCGAGCCGCCGCCGACGAACGCGAACGTGCCGATGCGGCAGAACTGGTGAATGGGCGTGAGTCCCGAGATGTTGGCGCGGTCGCCGACGGTGACGTGCCCGGCCATCTGCACCCCGTTGGCGATGATCACGTCGTCGCCGATGTGGCAGTCGTGGGCCACGTGGACGTAGGTCATCAGGAAACAGCGGGCCCCGATGGTGGTCTTGCCCGTCGCGGTGCTGCCCCGGTTCACGGTCGAATACTCGCGGATCACGGTCCCGTCGCCGATTTCGACCCAGGTCTCCTCGCCCTGGTACTTCAGGTCCTGGGGCGGGCCGCCCACGACGGTGCCCACGCCGATCTGGACGCCGGCGCCGATCCGGGCGTTGCGCTCGACGACGGCGTGAGCCGCGATGCGGGTGCCGTCGCCGATCTCGACCTGCGGCCCGAGCACCGCGTACGGTCCCACCTCCACGTCGCGGCCCAGCCGCGCGCCGCCGTCCACGAGGGCCGAGGGGTGGATCACTTGTCCGTCACGATGGCCATCATCTCGGCCTCCGCCACGACCTGGCCGTCCACGTACCCGACGCCCTTCATCTTGCAGGTGCGCCCGCGGAACTGGAGCATCTCGAGCTCGAAGCGGATCTGATCTCCGGGCAGGACGGGGCGGCGGAACTTCACGTTATCGAGCGACATGAAGTAGACCACCTTGTCCTCGACGTTCTGCCCCTCGAAGTGACCCATCAGGAGCATCCCGCCCACCTGGGCCATCGCCTCGATGATGAGCACGCCGGGCATGATGGGATGGCCCGGAAAGTGCCCCTGGAAGAAGGGCTCGTTGATCGTGACGTTCTTGATCCCGACGATCCGGCGGTCCCCTTCCACTTCGATGATCCGGTCCACCAGCAGGAAGGGGTACCGGTGCGGGAGGATGTCCAGGATGCGGCCGATGTCGTAGCGGGCGTCCCCGGTGCGCTTCGCCGTCCGGGACAGGGCGCGCGCCAGGGCCACGTTCCCGACGTGGGAGGGCCGGGTCGCGACGATGTGGGCGCGTACCCGCGCGCCGGTGAGCGCCAGGTCTCCCACGATGTCGGCGGCCTTGTGGCGCAGGAACTCGTCGGGCCAGCGGAGCGGCGCTCCCTGCACCACGGCCCGGTCGTCCAGAACGATGGCGTTGTCCGGGGTGGCGCCCTTGATGAGGCCTTTGGCCCGGAGCGCCTCCACCTCGCTCGCGAACCCGAAGGTCCGGGCGGGGGCCAGCTCCTTGCCGAAGGCCTCGGGGGTGATCTCGTAGGTGCCTGCCTGGCGGCCGATGAGCGGGTGCGGGAACTCGATCGTGACGGTGAGGCGGAAGCTCTTGGCCGGAGCGACCACGTAGCTCGCGTCGCCTTCGGTGACCGTGAACGGCGCCTGGACCGTCAGGATGACCGGCTCCCCGTCGACGTCCGCGGTGCCGGCCTGGGCCAGGGCCGAGAAGTACGGCGCGACGGAGCCATCGAGGATGGGGGGCTCGGGGCCCGACAGCTCCACCACGCAGTCGTCGATCTGCCAGGCGGCCAGGGCGGCCAGGAGGTGCTCGACGGTGTGGATGGTGGCGTCGCCGTGGCCGATGGCGGTGCGCCGTTCGAGTGCCTCCACTTCGGTGAGGCGCGCCGGAACGACGGGCTGCCCGGGGAGGTCGGTGCGGCGAAAGGTGATGCCGTGGCCGCCCACGGCCGGGAGGATCCGGACTTCGCACCGGACGCCGGTGTGCAGACCGGCGCCGGACAGCGTCACGGGGTTCTGGAGCGAGCGTCTAGCGATGGGACTCTCCCTCCGGGCGCGCCAGCGCCTCGAGCTCGTCGACCAGCGGAGCCAGGCGGTACAGGGCCGCCTGCGCCCGCAAGTACTCGCGGTGGTTCCGCGCGGGGTACCCGGTGACCGTCGCGCCGTCGGGGATGTCTCCGATGACGCCGCTCTGGACGGTGATCCGCACCCCGTTCCCCACGCTGATGTGATCGGCCAGGCCGACCTGACCGGCCAGGAAAACGTCGTCCCCCACCCGCGTGCTCCCCGCGATGCCCACCATGGCGGCGATCAGGCAGCGCTCTCCGATCCGCACGTTGTGGGCCACCTGCACCAGGTTGTCGATCTTGGTTCCCCGGCCGATCACGGTGTCGTCCACGCTGCCGCGGTCCACGGTGGTGTTGGCTCCGATTTCCACGTCGTCCCCGATCACGCAGCGGCCCACCTGGGGGATCTTCCGCGGGAGGGCGCCGCCCCGCCCGGGAAGGTAGCCGAACCCGTCGGCGCCCAGCCGGGTGCCGGAGTGAATCAGGACGCGATTGCCGATGACGGTGCCGCTGTAGCACGTGACCTGGGGATACAGGTGCACGTCGTCCCCGACGATCACGCCGTCTCCCAGCACGCACCCGGCGTCGATCCGGACGTTGCGACCCAGCCGGACCTCCGCGCCCAGGACCACGCCGGGTCCGAGGGCCACGGGATCGGTCCAGGTGGCGCCGCGCCCCACCACGGCGGTCGCGTGCACGCCCGGGGCCCAGGCCGGCTCGGGGTACAGGATCGGGAGCACGTCGAGGAGCGCGGCGTGGGGGTCGGGGACCACGATCCGGGTGGGCGGGCCGTCGGGGAGATCGGCGAACTCGGGGCGGCAGAGGACGACGGCCTCCCGGGCGCGCTCAAAGTACGGGAGGTAGGCGCGGCTGGCAAGAAACGCCAGATCGCCCGCGCCGGCCCGTTCGAGGGGGGCGACGCGGGCGACGGTGACGTCTCCCGGACCTACGAGCCGCCCCCGCGTGAGGGCGGCCACGTCGTGCGCGGAGAGGGAGCGGCGGCCTTCCGCAGGCACGGCGCGCCCTACTGGGACTGGGCCGGCAGCTGCTTGATGCGGGCCACGACGGTCCGGGTGATGTCCAGGGTCGGGTCGGCGGCGAGGAGCCCCGAGGCGTTGGGGTCGCCGTTGAAGACCATCGCGTACCCCCCTTCCAGCCGCACCGCCTCGATGATGGTGCGGATCTTCTGCTGGATGGGCGCCATCAGCTCCTGCTGGCGCTGTTGCGCCTTCTGGTTCAGCTCCTGGGTGCGCTGGTCGAAGCGCTGCTGCATCGCCTGGAGGTCGTGCTGCTTCTGCTGTTTGGCCGCGGGCGACAGCGCGATGGACTGCTGATCCAGGGCCTGGACCGCCGAGTCCATCGACTGCTGCATCTTCTGCACCTCATCCCGGTAGCCCGCCACCTCGTGGCTCAGCGTGGACTCGGCGACGGCGTAGCCGGGCGTCGAATCCAGGATCTGCTGCGGAATGACGTAGGCGATCTTGAGGCCGTGGCCCGCGGGGGCCGGGGCCGCGCCGGCCTGCGCGGCGGCGGGACGGGCCGCGACCGCGAGGGCGCAGACCACCAGGACACGCTTCATGCTTGACTCCGGAAAAGGGGACATGACGAATGGCTCAGAAGAAATTGCCGAGTTTGAAGTGAAGTTTCCAGCCGGGGTCGGGCTGCCCGGCGGCGTTGGTCTTGTCGAACCCGTACCCCAGATCCAGTCCGATCGGCCCCAGGGGGGAGACCACGGCCACCCCGATGCCGGCGCCGCGGAAGAGGCGGGTCGGGTCGAACTGCGCGGCCCGGGCCCAGACGTTCCCGGCGTCGTAGAACGTACTGATATAGAACGCCTGGGAGAGGCGGAGCCCGATTTCGCCGGTCAGGAGGAAGAAGGCGTTGCCGAAGGCGTTGGCGCTCGCCTGCCCCGACGCCGCGGCCGGGTCGTAGCCGTTGGGCGTGATGGAGAACTCGTCGTAGCCGCGGAGCGGAATCCCGAACTGGGTGCCGCCCATCGTGAAGAGCTGGTCGAAAAACGGGGATTTCCCGAACACGAAGCCCGACCGGGTGGACAGGCCCAGCACGAACTTGGGCCCCGACGGCCCGGCCGCCTTCCCGCCCAGCTGGCCCAGGGGAGCGTACCAGTGGGCTTCGATGTCCACCCGCTGGAAGTTCCCGGTCCCGCCCAGGAGGCCGCCGCTCTGCGAAATGCCGAGGGAGGTCATCGCCCCGCCGGTAGGGAACGGGAGGTCCACGCGGGTGTCGCGCAGGATGGATGCGCCCAGGGTGGACCGGAGGCAGTTGTTGCAGCCGTACTCGACGGCGAACGCCGGGTTCAGGGCCGATCCGACGAAGCTCTGGTCGTCGAGGCCATACGACAGGAACAGCCGCGTGTACCGGCTGTGGAAGAGCGGGAACCCGAACTGGAGCGAGCCGCCGCGGCGCTGGAGCTGGCCCAGGTCGGCGATGGTGTACCGGTAGCGCGAGTCGTGGAGGTCGATGGTCCCCGAGATCCGCGACGTCATGATGGCGGGGTCCATATAGGAGACGTCGAAGTCGGTGATGTTCTGGCCGAACTGCCACTGAAAGTGGCCGCGCTTGCCCCGCCCGAAGAGATTGGGCTCGTCCAGGCCGATGAACCCGCCGAGGCCGGTGCCCTGCCCCACCGACGCGCCGAAGTTGATGTTGCCGGTCCGCTTCTCCTCCACCCGGAAGATGACGTCCACGTCGCCCTGGTCGTTGGCGGGCCGGGTGTCGGGAATGGGCAGGGGCTGCTGGAAGAAGCCCAGGTTGGAGATGTTCTGATAGGAGCGGAGCAGCGCGTTCTGGCGGAAGACGTCGCCCGGGATCATGTCGATGGCGTCCCGGATGACGTTCTCGTGCGTCACGTCGTTGCCGACGATCTCGATCTTGTTCACGATGGCGGGCTGGCCCTCGTGGATCAGCCAGCGGAGGTCCACCACCGGCGTGCCGTCCCGTTCGGTGCGGCGGACCACGTCGTTCTGGATCTGGACGTAGAGGTAGCCCTCGTCGCGGTACCGGGCGTACACCTTGTTCGTCGCGTCGTCCCACTTGGACTGGTTGAAATACGCGGGGCCCTGCTCGGTCCCGCCCAGGCCCAGGATGCCGGTCCGCCGCGCCCCGGCGAAGGGATAGAGGGCTTCCACCTCGTCGGTGGTGAAGCGGCGGTTTCCCGCGATCTCGAACGTGCCGACCTTGTAGGGCTGGCCCTCGCTCACCCGGATCAGGAGCGTGGCCTTGCCCGTGGGTTCGTCGACGATGAGGGTGTCCGAGAGGACCTGGAAGTCCACGTAGCCGCGGGCGCCGTAGAAATCGGGCAGGCGCTGGGTGAGGTCCCGCTGGAGCTTGTCGTCGTCATAGTCCCCGTTGCGCCAGAAGAAGAACCCCTCCGGCTTCGACGACATCTGGTCCACCAGCGTGGCGGCGGAGAACGCGTGGTTCCCCTCGAAGTCGACGCGCGCGATCGCGACGCGCCGGCCCTCGTCGACTTCGAACACGATCCGGACCCGGGACGAGTCCGCCTCGTAGATCCAGCGCGGGGTGACGGACGCGAGGTAATAGCCGTCTCCGCGGTAGAGCGAGTCGATGCGGGACACCGAGCGGGCCACGCTGGCCGGATCGACGGGGCGCCCTTCGAAGAGCGTCACGCGCTCGCGGACCGACCGCTCGGAGATCCGGTCGGTGCCCTTCACGGTCCACTTGATGAGGATGGGGCGCTCCCGGACCGTGATGACCAGGATGGACCGCCCCTGTCCCGTATCGGCGTCGATGCGGACGTCCTGGAACTGGCCGGTGGCGAAGAGCGCCTCGATGGCGTGCTGGACGTCGCGGTAGCCGGTGGCGCGCCCGGCGGCGAGGCCCGAGGTGGCGAGGATGGTTTCCCGGGTGACGCGCCGGTTGCCCCGGGTCGCGATGGAGTCGGGAGATTGCTGCCCGGCCTGGCCGCTGAGGGCGGCGGGCAGCAGGCAGAGGAGACCGCAGACGGCGGCGCGGGTGAGCCGGCCGGTCACGCCTTCGAGCCGGAGAGTGCGCGGAACGCGAGGCGCTCCTTGTCGGGCGCCACGTCGACTTCGACTTCGTCTCCCCGCGCGAACTCGCCGACCAGGATCTTCTCGGACAGCGGATCCTCGACGAAGCGCTGGATGGCCCGCTTGAGCGGCCGCGCGCCGTAATGTTCGTCGTAGCCGTGGTCCACCAGGAAGCCGGACGCCGCCTCGGTGAGGCGGAGGGTCAGCTCCTCGTCTCCCAGCCGCTGCTGCACGTCCTTGAGGAGGATCGCCACGATCTGGGCGATGTGCTCCCGGGTCAGGGGGTGGAACACGATGACGTCGTCGAGCCGGTTCAGGAACTCGGGATTGAACGTCTTGTTGATCTCTTCCTTCACCTTCTCGGCCATCCGGGCGAAAGAGGTCTCGCCGTCGGGCTGGGTGAACCCCAGGGTCTTGCCCTTCACCATGTCGCGGGCGCCGACGTTGGACGTCATGATCACGACCGTGTTCTTGAAGTCGATCACCCGGCCGTAGTTGTCCGTGAGGTGTCCCTCGTCCAGCACCTGGAGGAGGATGTTGAACACGTCCGGATGCGCCTTCTCGATCTCGTCGAGCAGGACCACGGCGTACGGCTTCCGCCGGACCGCCTTGGTGAGCGTGCCGGAATCCTCGTAGCCGACATAGCCCGGCGGCGCGCCGATCAGCCGGCTCACCGAGAACTTCTCCATGTACTCCGACATGTCGACCCGGATCAGGGCGCTCGCGTCGGCGAACAGAAACTTGGCGAGCGCCCGGGCCAGCTCCGTCTTCCCCACGCCCGTGGGGCCGGAGAAGATGAACGACCCGATCGGGCGCTTGGGATCCTTCAGGCCGGCGCGGCTGCGGCGGATGGCGCGGGCGATCACCTGGATGGCCTCGTTCTGCCCCACCACGCTCGCGTGCACTTCCTCCTCCATGCGGAGGAGCCGGGCCGTCTCGGCTTCCTGCAGCCGGGTCACCGGGATGCCGGTCCAGCGGGAGACGATGAACGCGATACCCTCTTCGTCGATGGTGGGCCGGCGGGTCTGGCGCTCCTTCTCCCACTCCTCCTGCTTGCGCCGGATCTCCATCTGCAGGTCGCGTTCCTGGTCGCGGAGGCTCGCGGCGCGCTCGAAGTTCTGGTCGCGGACCGCGCCCTCTTTCTCGGCGTTGATCTTCTCCAGCTGTTCCTTCAGGGCCGCGGCCTCGGGCGGCGGCACCTGCGTCGCCAGGCGCGCGCGGGCCCCCGCCTCGTCGATCACGTCGATCGCCTTGTCGGGCAGGAACCGGTCGGTGATGTACCGCTCCGACAGCCGCGCGGCCGACGCCAGCGTCTCGTCGGGGATGATCACCCGGTGGTGGTCCTCGTACCGCTTCCGGAGACCCTTCAAGATCTCGATGGTCTCGTCCACGGTCGGCGGATCGACGATCACGGTCTGGAAGCGCCGCTCGAGGGCGCCGTCCTTCTCGATGTACTTGCGATATTCGTTCAGCGTCGAGGCGCCGACGCACTGCAGCTCGCCGCGGGCCAGGGCGGGCTTCAGCATGTTGGAGGCGTCCACCGCCCCCTCGGCGGCTCCGGCCCCGACGAGCGTGTGCAGCTCGTCGATGAAGAGAATGATGTTCTTGTTCTGGGCGATCTCGTTGATGACCGCTTTCAGCCGCTCCTCGAACTGGCCCCGGTACTTGGTGCCCGCGATCACCGCCGCCATGTCGAGCGACAGCACGCGGTGATCCTTGAGCGCGTCCGGGCACTGGCCGCCCGCGATCAGCTGGGCCAGCCCTTCGACGATGGCCGTCTTCCCCACCCCGGGCTCGCCGATGAGGACGGGATTGTTCTTCTTCCGCCGGGACAGGATCTCCATCACCCGCTCGATCTCCTTCTGGCGGCCGATGGTGGGATCGAGCGTGCCCTCGTTGGCGAGCTGCGTGAGGTCGCGGCAGAAGTGGTCGAGCGCCGGCGTCTTGGACTTCTTCTCGCTCTTGGGCGTGGCGGGCTGACCCGCCGGGGCGCCCCCCGCCGGCGCGGCCGGCATCTCCGAGCCCAGGAGCCGGAGCGTCTCGGCTTTGGCCTGCTCCAGGTTCACGCCCGCGTCGGTGAGGACCTGCGCGGCGATGCCCTTCTCCTCGCGCAGGAGCCCGAGCAGCAGGTGCTCGGTCCCGACGTAGGAGTGGTTCAGGTCGCGCGCCTCGGCCATGGCCAGCTCGAGCACCTTCTTGGCGCGCGACGTGTAGGGAAGGTCGGGACCCGCCGCGGCGGCCGCCTTCCCCTTCTTCACGGTCTCTTCGATCTTCTGCTGGATCTCGTCCAGGTCCACGTTCAGGTTGGTCAGCACCGCCGCCGCGACCCCCTCGCCCTCGCGAATGAGGCCCAGCAGGATGTGCTCCGTCCCCACGTACTCGTGGTGGAGACGGGCGGCTTCCTCCCGCGCCATCTGGAGGACCTTCCGGACCCGATCCGTGAAGTTGTACCCGTTCATCGCGTCACCCTCAGGGGGACTCGGTCTCCAGCAACCGCCGCACGTAGCTGGCACGCACCGTCGGCAGCTCGGGGTCGCCACCGGCCCGCCCCTCGAGCGCCGCGAGATGCGCGGGCTGCGTGTAGATGAGCAACTTGTTCAACGTGTATACACTCAATCCCGGAATCAGGTCGAGCCCAACGCCCAGCCGGACTCCGCTCAACAGATTCATCGCTTCTTCGAACGTCAGCCGCCGCGCGTGCTTCAGCAGCCCGTACGCCCGCCACGTCTTGTCGGCCACTTCGTCCGGCGCGGTCCGGAGGAGCATCTGCCGGGCCTGCCCTTCGTACTCGATGACCTGGCGCACGATCTTGCCCAGGTGATCGAGCAGCTCCCCCTCGGACTTCCCCAGCGTCGTCTGATTCGACAGCTGGAAGAAGTTCCCCACCACCTCGCTGCCTTCCCCGTACAGGCCCCGAAAGGTCAGCCCCACCTGCGCCAGCCCCTGGAGCACCTTGCCGATTTCCTTGGTCAAGACGAGGCCCGGCAGGTGGATCAGCACACTGGCGCGGAGCCCGGTGCCGGCATTGGTGGGGCAAGACGTAAGATAGCCAAACTCCGGGTGAAACGCGAAGGGAAGCAGCCGTCCCAGCTCCGCATCTACCGACTCCAGTTGGGCATACGCCTCGTCCAGGGCGAATCCGGACCACATCCCCTGGAGCCGCAGGTGGTCCTCCTCGTTCACCATCACCCCTACCGGCGACTGAACGACGAGGGCCGCCCCCGCCCGGGGGCGCGTGTCCTGATCGAGCCCGGCCAGCTCCTTGCTCACCAGGTGCCGCTCGTGCAGGAGCTGGCGGTCGCCGCGCTCCAGGGCGTCGAGCCGGAAGCTCACGGCCCCCCGGAGGCGCTCGGTGGCGGCCGCCGCCTCCTGGACCCGCTCGAGGACGGTCAGACGGTCGGCGTCCGTGGCGCGCTGGGAGAAGGCGTGCCCCGCCAGATTGCGGGCCAGGCGGATCCGGGTGGAGAGGACGACCTGGCTCCGGGGACCCGAGGCGTCGAGCCATCCGATGCCGCCGTCGGGCAGGAGGGAGAGGTCGATCATTCGAGAACCCGGATGCGGTCGCGCAGATCGGCCGCCAGCTCGAAGTTTTCGGCGTCCACGGCCAGGCGCAGCTGATGGCGCAGGTCGAGCAGGCGGCGCGCCGGATCGGTGCTGGCCTGGCCCGGCACGTCGTACTGCTCGCCGACGTGCTGGCTCGACCCGTGCAGGCGGCGGAGGAGGTCGCGTAACTGGACCTCGAAGGTCCCGTAGCACGCCGCGCAGCCGAGCCGTCCGGTGTCCCGGAAGTCGCGGAGGGTCGCGCCACAGCTGGGACACGGGGTGCCGTCCACGGTGGCGGGCAGGAGGCTTCCCGCGCTCTTCCCCATCGCGGTGATGAAGCCTCCCAGCGGCGACTTCAGCGCCGCACCGCCGGTTTCGACGCCCTTTTCGGCGGCGCACTCCTCGCACAGATGGAGCGTCACTTTGGAGTCGTGCTCCACCTGGGTCAGGTTGATGACCGCCTCGCGCTGCTGGCAGTGATCGCAGAGCATCAGGGCATCACCTCCACCGACGGCACCGCGCCCAGCCGCCCGTCCTCGAGCCAGAGGATGCGGTCGGCGCGCGCGGCCAGCTGGCGGTTGTGCGTCACCACCACGACCGCCGTCTCGAACTCCCGGGCCAGCCGGAAGAACGTCTCGTGGAGCACCTCGGCGTTGGCGTGGTCCAGGTTGCCGGAGGGCTCGTCCGCCAGCACCAGGGCGGGATCCTGCACCAGCGCGCGGGCCACGGCGCACCGCTGCTGCTCGCCGCCCGACAGCTCCGCGGGGCGGTGACTCATCCGCCCGGCGAGCCCCACCGCCGACAGCCGTTCCTCCGCGCGGGAGCGCGCCTGGCGGTCGGACGCGCCGGCCACGAGGAGGGGCATCATCACATTCTCGAGGGCCGAGAACTCCCGGAGCAGGTGGTGAAACTGGAACACGAAGCCGATCCGCCGGTTCCGGAGACCGGCGAGGCCGTCGGGGTCCAGGTCGGCGTACCGGGAGCCTTCGAGCCACACGTCACCCGACGTGGGGCGGTCGAGCGCGCCGAGCAGGTGCAGCAGGGTGCTCTTCCCCGCCCCGGAGGAGCCCACGATGGCGATCACCTCGCCCCGGCGGACCGCCAGGTCCACGCCGCGGAGCACCTCGAGGGGCTGGCCGTCGCCCGAGGCGAACACTTTCCGGAGCGCCCGGGACTCGAGGAGCGCGTTCATTCGTACCGGATGGCCGTCACCGGCTCGAGCCGGGCGGCCTGGAGCGCGGGATAGAGCGGGGCGAGGGTGGCGATCACCAGGCTCGCGGCCACGACGGCCGCCGCGTCGAGGGGCTGGGTGTGCACCGGCAGGTGGTCCACGAAGTAGATGGACGGGTCGATGGGCACCCAGCGTCCGTCGTTCACGAGGGCGCCGAGGATGAATCCCCCGACGGCGCCGATCACGGTGCCGGTCAGCCCGATGAAGATGCCCTGGGCGAGGAACACCCGGCGGATGGACGAACGCCGGAGCCCCATCGCGAGCAGGATCCCGATCTCGCGGGTCTTGTCGCGCACCACCATCGTCAGCATCCCCACCACGTTGAACGCCGCCACCACACAGATCAGGAACACCACGAAGGCCATCGCGAGTTTCTCGAGCTTCAGGGCCGAGAAGAGATTCGCGTTCTGGCTCTGCCAGTCCACGGCGCGGTAGGGATAGCCGAGCCGGGTATCGAGCGCGGCGGCGATGGCCCCGGCGTTCCAGGGGTCCGTCAGCCGCACCTCGACGCCGGTCACCGACGAGTCCGGGAACCCCGCCAGCCGCTGGGCGTCGGGCCGGCTCATCGCGACGTAACTGTCGTCGTAGATGTACATCCCGGTGTCGAAGATGCCGGTCACCTCATACCGGTGGTACTGCGGCACGAAGGCCCCCGCCGACGCGCTGAAGCGGGAACGGCCCGTGAAGGCGATGAGGGTGACCACGTCCCCGACGTAGGCGGACAGCTTCGCCGCCAGCCGGGTTCCGAGCGCGACCCCGCCCTCCACGTCGGGCCGGGTGGTGCGGAAGCGGAGGTCGCCCTTGATGAAATGCCCGGGCAACGTGGTGACGGCGGCCCGCCCCGTGTCCGTCTCGATGCCGTAGACCACGACGCCCTCCGCGTAGTCGTGGCCCGCGGTGATGCCGGCCTGGGTCATCACGAACGGCGCCGCGGCGGCCACGCCCGGGTAGGCCCGCACCGAGTCCCGGACGCGCCGCCAGCCGTCGAGCCGAAGGCCCTCGCCGTAGGTGAGGATCCGGACGTGGGGCGAGGCCACCAGGATCTTGTCCCGGAGGTCCGACTGCAGGCCGTTCATCACTCCCAGGACGACCACGAGCGCGAGCACTCCCACGGCCACCCCGCCGACGGCGATCACCGTGATGAACGAGAGCAGCCCCGACGAACGGCGGCTGGTCAAGTACCGGAGCGCGAGGCGCAGCTCGAGGCGGCTGATCATTCGGGCCGGAGCATCGGGAAGAGGATGACGTCGCGGATGTTGGGCCGGTCCGCGAGCAGCATCACCAGACGGTCCACGCCCAGGCCCACGCCGCCGGTGGGCGGCAGCCCGTACTCGAGGGCGCGGAGATAGTCCTCGTCGATCCGGTGCGCCTCGGCGTCGCCCTGTTCCCGGAAGCGCCCCTGTTCTTCGAAGCGCTGGCGCTGCTCGTCCGGGTCATTGAGCTCCGAAAACGCGTTGGCGATCTCGCGGCCCTGGATGAAGAGCTCCCAGCGCTCGACCCGCGACGGATCCCCCCGCTTCCGCTTGGCGAGGGGCGACAGGGCCACGGGGTGGTTCATCACGAAGGTGGGCTGGATCAGGGTGGGCTCCGCGAAGGTCTTGAAGACCTCGTCCACCAGCTTGGCGCCCGCGTACCGATCGGCGTCCTCCACGCCGCGGCGCCGGAGGGCGGCACGGAGTGTGGGATCGTCGGCGGTGGCGAGGTCCAGGCCGGCGGTTTCGCGGACCAGCTCGTAGAAGTCCCGCCGGGCGAAGGGGCGCCGGAACGAGAGCGTCACGCCTCCGCGGTCGAGGGTCTCCCCGCCCGTAATCTCGGCCGTCACGCCCGCGACCATCGCCTCCGTGAGTGCCAGCATGTCTTCGTAGTCGGCGTACGCCTCGTACCATTCCGCCATCGTGAACTCGGGGTTGTGCCAGCGGTCCACGCCTTCGTTGCGGAAGTCGTGTCCGATCTCGTACACCTTTTCGAGGCCCCCGACGATGCAGCGCTTCAGGTAGAGCTCGTCGGCGATGCGGAGGTAGAAGGTCGTTTTGAGCGCCTCATAGAAGGCCGTGAACGGAGTCGCCGCCGCTCCGCCGTAGAGGGGCTGCAGGACCGGCGTTTCCACCTCCAGATACCCCCGTCCGTCCAAAAAGCGGCGGATGGAGCTGACCACTCGGGCCCGCAGGCGGAAGACGTCGCGGACGTCGGGATGGGCGGCCAGGTCCGCGTAGCGCTGCCGCGCCCGCAGCTCCGGGTCCGACAGCTCGCCGTGGCGCACGCCCTGGGCGTCTTCCTTGCCGAGCGGGAGGGGCCGGAGCGATTTGGCGAGCAACACCAGCTCCTCGACCCGCAGTGTCACTTCGCCGGTCTTGGTGCGGAAGAGCGGGCCCGCCACGCCGATCACGTCGCCGAGATCGAGGAGCTTGAGCAGCTCGTACGTATCGCCCAGGAGGTCGGCCTTGAAGTAGAGCTGGAGTTTTCCCGAGGCGTCTTCGAGGTGCGCGAAGGTGGTCTTCCCCATGCCCCGGAGCAGGACGATCCGCCCGGCCACCCGGTGTACCGTCGCATCGCCTTCACGGAACCCGGCGAGCACGCCCTGGGCCGTTCCGGTACGGACGAACCGGTAGGCGAACGCCGGCACCCCCCGGCGCGCCAGCTCGGCGAGCTTCTCACGTCGCGCCGCTTCGACGAAACCGCTCACGCCGCCCGTCCCGCCTGTTGCTTCAGGAACGCTTCGATGAACTGGTCCAGGTCGCCGTCCATCACCTTCTGCACGTCCCCCACCTTCAACTCGGTCCGGTGATCGTTGACCATCGTGTAGGGCTGGAAGACGTACGAACGGATCTGACTGCCGAAGGCGATGTCGCCCTTCTGCTTGTCGACCTCCGCCTTCTTGGCCTCCTGCTCCTCCAGCGCCTTCTCGTAAAGCCGGGCCTTCAGCATCTTCAGCGCCGTCGCCTTGTTCTTGAATTGGCTCCGCTCGTTCTGGCAGGCGACCACGATCCCGCTCGGCAGGTGCGTGATCCGCACCGCCGAGCTGGTCTTGTTGACGTGCTGGCCGCCCTTGCCGGACGCGCGGTACACGTCGATCCGCAGGTCGTCCTCACGGATCTCGATCTCGATGTCGTCGTCCACCACCGGGTACACGAACACGGAGGCGAAGGAGGTGTGGCGGCGGGCCTGGGCGTCGAACGGGGAGATGCGCACCAGACGATGGACCCCCTTCTCGGCACGGAGCAGTCCGAAGGCGTATTGCCCGCGGACCTCGATCTCCGCCGACTTGATCCCCGCCTCCTCGCCCTCCAGGAGATCCAGGATCTCGACGTCGAACCCGTGGCGCTCGGCCCAGCGGGTGTACATCCGCATCAGCATTTCGGCCCAGTCCTGGGACTCGGTGCCCCCGGCGCCGGGGTGGATGGTCAGGAGCGCATCGCGGGCGTCGTCGGGGCCCCGGAGCATGTGCTGAAGCTCGAGCGACTCGAGCGCCTGGGCGGCCGCGTCCGCCTCGGCTTCGAGGGAGCGCTGGAGATCGAGATCGATGTCGGATTCGGCTTCGAGGAGCTCCGTCAGCTCCAGCCCCTCGTCCACGCGGCGCTTCAGGGCGTGATAGGGCTCGAGCCACCGCTTCAGCGTCTTGACCTCCTCTACGACCTTCCGGGCACGCTCGGCGTCGGACCAGATGCCGCCCTCGGCCATCGTCTGCTCCAGCTCGGCCAGGCGCTTGGTCTTTCCGTCGACGTCAAAGAAAGCTCCGGAGCTCTGCCAGACGCTCTTGGAACTCGGTGAAGCGGTTCGTCAGGGGCACGGGGATTCGCTCGTTTCGGATCAAGATAGGCGACGAGCCGTCCCCGGGGCACCGGGAACGGCTCTAACTACTTGGGAATATGCGGAGTTACAAGGCGAAATTCCAGCGGCCTAGAAGACCTTCTGGCCCCCCGCCAGGAGCTCGTTCAACGCGTCGGTCCAGAATGGCGTGCTCTGCGCCATCTCCTGCCCCACCTGTTCCACGTACTCGAGCCAGCTCTTCTCGATCTCGTCCTTGAAGATCTGGGGCAGCGTCCCGTCCCGGGCGCCCTGCAGGCGCTTCTCCGGATGATAAACGAGCATGTCCGAAATGAGCGCGCGGGCCAGACGGCGCGCCTTCTGTTTCGGATCCTGCACCATGAACGGATTCACAGGGCGCAACGGTCCCGTCTTCCGCTCGACGGGTGTGGCGGGCGGCGTCGGCGCCGCGCTCACGGACCCCGCGGACGGAGCCGGGGCGGCGGGGGGCGGCGGCGGCGCCGACGGGCGCGGCGGAGCCACCGGGACGGCGGTGCCGCGGGGAGCCGTGGGCACGGCCGGTGCCGCCGGGGGCCGCACCGGCGGAGCGGCGAACGGCGCCGGACGCGGAGGCGCCATCATCGGCGGCGCGACCGGCGGACGCACGGGCGCGGCGACCAGAGGCCGCATCGGCGCCGCGGGGGCCGCGGGGGCCGCGGGCGGCGGGGGTGGCGCAGGTGGTGACGGTGGCGCCGGTGGCGCAGGTGGCGTCGCCACCGGCAGCATCGCCGCCGCGGGTGTGAAAACGGGAGCGGCGGGCGGGACCATTGGCGCCGAGGGAGCGGGCGGCGGGGGCGGCGGGGGCGGCGCGGGCGCGGCCGCCGCAGGGGCTGTGGCGGCGAGAAATGCGCGCTCCGGTTGCGCCGGGGCGACAGCCGTCGGGGCGGCGGCCCCGTTCGCGCTCACGGCGAAGACGGCGCCGCACACGGCGCAGCGCGCCCGCACGCCGCCCGCCGGTACCTTGGCGGGGTCGACCCGATAGACGGTCTCGCACGACGAACAGGTGACGTTCACGGCCTTCTCGATCCGCTCCTTACTCGGTCGTCTCGCCGGACTCGTGGTCGCGGCGGCGGTCCACCACGAACACCGACCCGGCCTGCGTCTTGGCGTAGCTCTTCATTTCCGTGGCCAGCTCCGAGACCTGCGCCGGATGGGCGAAGCGCCGGTGCTGGTTGGTGACGATGCCGATGGACAGCGTCATCAGGGGCACGCGGTGCAGCTGGCCCCGGCGGTCTTTCCCAAAGTAATACCCTGCGCGGCGGTCCTGCTCATTGTACTGGAACGGGATCAGGGTGTCGAAGACCGTGAGGATCTCGCCGCACACCTCGGTGATCGCGTCCACGGGAATCATGAAGATGAAGTCGTCGCCGCCGATGTGCCCGACGAACCCCCGGGGCCCCGCCATGCCCTTGACCACGTCGTGCAAGATACGGGACAGCAAATAGATGACCCGGTCGCCGTCATAGTAGCTGTAGCGGTCGTTGTACTCCTTGAAGTGGTCCAGGTCCGCATAGCACACCGCGAACCACTCCCCCGCCTCCATCCGCCGCCGGATCTCCCGTTCGATGTCCGTGGTGCCGGGCAGGCGGGTGGATGGGTTCACGGCGACGTCGCGCGCCGTGCGGTTGAGCAGTCCTTCCAGGCGCACGGCCTGCTCCACCGGCTCGAGGAGCGGCGTGAGCACCTCGTCCGCGCCCGCGGCGAACCAGTCGCGTACCCGTTCGGTCACGTGGCGTCCCGCGACGGCCGCGAGCGGAACGATGGCCGTATAGGGGTCGCCTTTCAGCCGGGTGCAGAGCTCCATCGCGGCGCCCCCGTCCGCGTCGGCGTCCACGAGGACCAGGAGGGGCAGCGCGCGCAGAACCATCTGCAGCACCGTCGCGGGGTCCGCGACCGGCACCAAGGTCGCCCCCTTCCCCGTGATCCAGGGGAGGAGCACGTCGGAAACCGGGCGGCCGGCCGGCGAAAAAAAGAGGATCGTCTGGCGCGTCCGCACCTGGCCCCTCGCGTAAGAGTCGAGCGCACCGAAACCTAGGCCGCGCCGGAGGCGGTGTCAAACGAAACGGCTCAGAACGCCACGCGGAGCGCCACGTGGGCGGCGCCGGGCTCGATCAGGGTACGCAACGAGGTGGTGCGGCCCGCGGCGGCCGTCAGGCGGGCCGAAATGAGGGCGTCGAGGGCGCTGACGATGTGATTGGCGAGGAGGAGGCCGAGCTGGCCCTGCGCGTTCCGGTAGGCGTCGTCCGAGGAGCGGATCAGGTCCCGGAACGCCTGCTGTTGGAGTCCGGCGTTGCTCCAGGACCATCGGTAGCCGGGGCCGACGGCGTGCTGGACATAGAAGGCGACGGCCTTCTGGTACGCGGGGCTGGTGGGCGGCGGGGGCGTGCCGGGGTCGGGCCAGAAGGTTCGCCGGGCGAGGAGCCAGACCGAGCCGTTGTAGGTCGAGGGATCGGTCTCCGGCGCCAGGCCCGGCCCGGGGTCACGGTCGAACTCCCCGGAGGAGACGAACTTCTCCATCGTTTCGTAATACTCGAAGATCGTGTCCCGCCGGGTCGTGGCGAACCCCCGCTGGGCCACCTGAAAGGCGAGCTGGCGGAAGGCGTTGGCGCCGTCGTCGCCGGCGTGCTCGAGCTGGATGTATCGGGAGAGGACATAGAGCTCGACGGCCCCGTACACGGCGCCGCGGTCCTGATGTCCCAGGAGCTGGCCGAACCCCGGGACCGCGAGAGAGGCGAGGGGCCGGATCCAGGTCCGCGCGCGGAGGGCCGAGGAGTCCACTTGGGCGGCCGCGGACCCGGCCGGGGCGAGGGCCGCGGCGGACCCGATCGCCAGCGACAGGGTCAGCGCCCTGGTCCCGCGGGCCATCAGAAGAGGAGGCTGAACGACACGAACGTCGGATTGCTGGCGAGGAGGTCGGTTCCGGACACGAAGGTGCGCGCGAAGTCCAGGGCCAGGCTGCCGGTGTGGACGCCCATCCCGATCGTGGGTCCGGACAGGCCCTGCCGGGTGAACGCGTAGCCCGAACGCAGGCGGATGAGATCGCGGTAGCCGAGGTCGATGCCGACGCGCATTTCAGGTGGGGCGGAATTGTCCCAGGGGCGGTCGACGTCCGCGGCGACGCGGAGGTCCACGCGATCCAGCGCCTGGGCGACTCCGGCGCTGCCCGAGTCGGGGACGACGAGGGTGGCACCCGGGGGCGCGGCGCGCGGGTGGAAATCGATCCGATAGAGGGCGCCGAGGACGAGGCGGGCGGGAAGCGGGTCGGCCTGGTCCGCGTTGTTCACCTGGAGCTTGAAGCCGACGTTCTTGA
>Ga0335085_10000402_pt1 | contig 125801 bp, 122 predicted proteins | sample Lox_Sample_45_FD_206712 | JGI IMG/M metagenome (GOLD analysis project Ga0335085, IMG submission 206712) | Soil microbial communities from Loxahatchee National Wildlife Refuge, Florida, United States - Lox_Sample_4.5 | ecosystem: Environmental > Terrestrial > Soil > Wetlands | place: USA...
TCGGTGGCGATCGCCTCGTAGGCGTGGCCGATATGCGGCGCGCCGTTCGGGTAGGAGATCGCGGTGGTGATGTAGAAAGGCGTTTTGGCCGGCATTTCACTTGTTCATTCAAAGACGTGGAAGGCCGGGACAGAAGGCGTGAAGACGGCGCTTCGCGCCCTGGGCCCGGCCGTGGCGATTGCGGGGGCTAGGTAGCAACCGCAGGCGGCGGGGGCAAGCAAGGCAATTGCGCGCGGCCGTTCGGCCATCGCTTCCAGCCTGCGCCCGCATCAGTGCGTGCGAGGCGCGTTAAAGCGTCGTGCCGAAGACTCGATCCCAAACGGAGGTTGTCACCCCGAAATTTCCACTGTGCGACTGATGATGGTGGCGCGCATGGCGTAGCCGCGCCCGGTAAAGATAAGAGCCACGGCGCGGCTGCCAGTGATGCGTGGCGTAATGCACGAAGACGTACCACAGGTAACCGGTGACGAGACCTGCCGTCATCGCGGTCGCTAATTGAAATCCAAACGCCTTCCACGCAGGGATCGCGACGGCGACCAATCCCACCAACAGACTTGCCCAGGCCGGCGTCCCGATCAGATCTTGTGGCGCATGGTGGTGGTTTTCGTGGACCTGCGACAGAACGGGGGCATGATGAAAGAGCACACGGTGCAGCAGGTACTCAACCAAGGTCCAGCTCGCGAGGCCGGCGACGTATAAAACGATCCAGGTCACCGGCCGCGGCGGATTCGCGGCCTCGAACGCCATGAGCGTGGCGAAGACAACGAGCGGGGGAAAAAGCAGAAACTCGGAAAAATAGCCGAGCTTGCTCATCTTCATAACGGCGCTCCCACGGACCAGACCGACGACTGAAAGCTTCAGCCGAGCGCCCCCGAAAGCCCGAAACACATTAGCACGCCGGGCGGCCAAATGAAGCGCGTAGTTGCAACCCCTCAGTGTCGCGGAGTGCAGGATTGACGAGCACCCCGCCCGGCCGCCTGCGCGGCCATTCGACACATTTAATCGGGAAATGAGCGCAATCAATAGTTGGAGGCGAACTTCTCGGCATAGCCGCGGCGCTGGTAGGCAACGCGCGTCGGCGCATTATCGATATGCGCCACCACGACCAGGCGTTTGACCTCACCATTCAGATAGGCGTTGAGGAATTTGTCGTAGTCGCGAAACGACACGCAGCCGTTCGATTGGCCGTTCGGCCCAAGCATGTAGCTGTGCGCCAACATGCCGGCGCGGCCGTACATCCTGTCGTCGTCGACCGGATTGAGCCGGATGGCGCGCACGCCGTGGAAGATTTCCTCGCGCAAGGTCAGATCGTAGACATTGGGCGGCGTCGGCCCGCGCATGCGCACCTTGACGTAGTGGGGATCGTCCATCTTGTCGCCGAGGCCGGAATGCGCCTCCAGCCGTTCGCCGCCCGGCAGATAGACCGTATGCGCTTCGATATCGTAGACCGCCGTGCGGTTGTCGAGGCCGGGCACGGCTTTCGGCTTTTCCGGGGCCTCGCGGCTCGCCACCCGTTTTTCGGCGGGCGCCGGCGGTGGCACCGCTGCGGCCTTCGGCGCGATGGGCTTTTCGGGCGGCGGCGGCGCGGGTACGGCAATCTTCGGCGCCGGCGGCGTGTCGATCTTGCCGATCGACGCGGTCACGATTTCGCGCTCGCCGGGATAGGGTTTCGGCAACGGCACGATATCCGCCATCTTCGCCGGACGTTTCGGCGGTAGCGGCGTGATGCTGACCGGCGCGCGAACAGGCTCGACAACGGCAACTTGCGTCTGCGGCGTTGCCAGCGCTACGGCCCGCATCGGCATGGATGCCGTCACGCGCGCCCATTTGTCGGCAAAACTCGTCGGCTGGCTATCGTGCAAGCCGGGGGCGCCGGCGGCGAGCGTGAGCGAGCCCGGCCCGGCAGCGATGATGGTTTGCAGATGCGGCCGGCTGGAAAGTGAGCCGTTGACCAGCCAGGCGGCCGAGAGCGTCACGACGGCGGTGGACAAGCCGACGGCCGCAACCGCGCCGAGCCCGGCGGCAGCACCGCCCGCAAGCCGGCGTCCTAGCGGGCGTCCTAGCGGGTGCCGATGGACGGGAGCGGCAATCCGGCCATTGAAATAACCGGCGTCGGCAAACGCAGCGCTTGCACTCGGCATACGCAACTCGAACCCGGTTACACACAACGACACAGCAGCCGGGCGCGCGCGAAGCGCCTCGACCGGTCTCGATCACGTGGAAGAGCCGGAGTTAAACCCCGCATTCCCCATGCGCCGCCGACTCCAAGATCCCAAATCGGGCGGCGGGGAAACTATGCGGGGATTAAAGTTAAGCCGCTGTAAACGGCCGCGCGTATGCGCCCGCGATCCGCCGGCCCGCAATGCATTGCCGCGCGTTCGCGCCTTACGTTAGGGTGGCAGCCCCACCCTCCCCGCAAACGCGGGGCCAACCGACAAAAGCAATGAGGCCGCGCATGACCGCCCCCGCCCCCTGGCCCGGCGCGAAAATCGACCCCGCGCACGTCGTCGTCACCGAGCCGGTCGAAGGTTCCCGGTTCCCGGTCCATTTCATGTATGTCGAGATGGCCGACGGCGCCTACATCCCGATCGCGCTGCGCAAGCCGGAAGGCAACGGCCCCTTCCCCATCGTGCTCTGCGCCACCGGCAATGGCGGCGGCGGCATGGCCATGCTGCGCGATCATCTGTGCACCAAGAGCTGGACGCAGGAGCGCCTGCTCGAGGCCGGCTACGCCACCGCCTGGATGCGCTACCGCGCCGAGGTCGATTACGCTTATGACCGCATCGGCAAGCTGATCGAATCCGGCCGGCAGGGGCGGCAACTGTTCAACCGCGGGCCGCTCGAATACGAAGACGCCATTGCGGTCGCCGAATACGTCAAGACGCTGCCTTTCGTCGATCGCGAACGGCTCGGCTATATCGGGGTCAGCCACGGCGGCGAGATGGCGTTCAAGATCACCTCGGAATATTACGGCTTCCGCGCCATGGTGACCTGCGAGCCGGCAAACCACGAGTTCCTGCGCCTGCGGCCGGACAATACCGCGCATGTCGATCCCAAGACCGGCCTGCTCAACGTCGAGAAGATGCTGATGCGCGAAGCCTCGAAGGTGCGTCCGCGCATCACCGAAGACGTGGCGAAAACGCGCGTGAGCACGATCAAGACGCCGATTTTCGTGCAGGGGCGCGACGCCGACGAACTGCAAGGCATTTTCCGCGTCAGCTACGATTTGCTGCACGAGGCGGGCAAGGTAGCGCAGTGGAAAAGCTACGATCATCCCCTGCACGGCTTCATCTTTCCGGTACGCGGACCGGACGGCGCCTATGCGGTGGATGCCATGCAAAAACAGGCCTTCGCCGACACGCTCGCCTTCCTCGACAAATACGTGAAAGCGTAAAATCGGCGGGCCCGGCGGCAACGGTTCCGGTGCATCGCGATAATTTTTAGAAATCCGTCACGCGAATCGCTTAGCCTCTCTGCATGGCGGTTCGTCGGTTACGGATCGATCGGCAGTCCGGGTCTTCGGGTCCATATCGTTCCCGGATGCTTGCCGCGCCGCCGCCCTGCCTGAAAATCGAGCCATATCCACTGTCGAGGGTCGTGCGCCGGGGCGCGGGCCGTTGGCATTCATCATGCAGTCCACCAGAAGGAGTTGGCCCTTGGGTAAGCATCTCAACCGTAAGCGCCGCCGCCATGAGCGCCAGTTCGCATCCGCCGAGATCATAAATTTCCTCGATCCCAAATTTGAAAACGAACGCGCGCTGCCCCCGATCAAGGCTCTCAATCCCACCCAGGCCGACTATCTCGAAGCCCTCCGCAAAGCTCCCCAGGTGGTCGTGCTCGGCCCGGCCGGCACCGGCAAAACCTGGATCGCGGCCACTCACGCCGCCGATCTCTACCGCAACCGGCAAATCGACAGGATCATCCTCACCCGCCCCAACGTGCCGTGCGGGCGCTCGCTCGGTTATTTCCCCGGCTCGCTCGAGGACAAGTTCGCGCCGTGGGCCGCGCCGGTCGCGGAAGCGATCAAGGACCGCATCGGCAAGGCGGCCTATTCGATCGCGCTCAAGAACGGCGGCATCGAGCTCGTGCCGTTCGAGGTCATGCGCGGGCGCTCATGGAAAAACGCCTTCGTGCTGCTCGACGAGGCGCAGAATTCCACGCCCGCCGAAATCAAGACCTTCCTGACGCGCATCGGCGAGGACTGCACGGTGGTGGTCAACGGCGACGTCAGCCAATGCGATCTCGACAAGGACAGCGGGCTGCGCACGGTCATTGCCATGATCGAGGCGCAGAACCTGCCGGTGCCGGTGATCGAATTCACGCGCGCCGACATCGTGCGCTCCGGCGCCTGCGCCATGTGGGTGAACGCCTTCGCGCAGGCGCGCATATAGCAGGGCCGCGGCGCGCTATTTCGGGCAGAGGGCGTCGAGCGCGCTCAGGGTCTGCGCGATGTCGCGGCCGTCCTTGGAATTCGGGTCCATGTCCTGGAGGCCGTCCATCAGCGCGATGTATTCGGGGCCCATTTTGTCGCTCAAGGCATCGATCTGGTTCGACAGGTCTTCGATCTTCTTACTGTCCTTGTTCTGGTCGGCCTCGTCGATCTGATCGCCGAGCCTGACCATCTCGCAATAGGTCTGCGTCTTGGCCTTGTCGGCGCTGACGATCTTGACCACGTTTTCCGCATCTGCCCTGGTGGCTTTCGCGCCCGTGGTGTTTTGCGCCAGCGCACACACCGGCAAGGCTGCGATCGCCATGGCGACGACGATCGACTTCGGATTCATGATACGGCTCCCTGCGCCACCGCTCACGATGGGCGGGCGGCGATGCCGATGATAGGCGGTTCCATCGGCGCGGCGATAGGGGCGCGATGAGTTGGCCCTACCCGTTTGCGACCCGGGAGTTCAGCGCGCATCGTTAACGCGCAATTTACGATGCCGGGCGGCTGCCTGCGCGAACGCGCACAGCGCGCGGCGGATTAGGCTTAATTCCCGACCTTTCTCAGCCGTAATTGGCAAACTGATAATAAACGACGGCTAGTTTCCCCGCTGCGGGCAAGAAAAACCGTCGAGAACCAATCGCATGAACATTGCCGTCAATCCATCGCTTGCAGGCGAGCCGCGTATGGTCGCGGTCATCGGAGCCGGTCCCTACGGGCTTGCCGCCGCCGCGCATTTGCGCGCGGCAAGGATTCCGGTGCGCATCTTCGGCAAGCCGCTGTCGTCCTGGCGCGCAAACATGCCGGTTGGCATGAAATTGCGTTCGCCCTGGCCCGCAACGCACATCGCCGATCCGCGCAATCGCCTCACGCTTGACGACTACTATCGCGAAACGGGCATGGCTGTGCCCGATCTGCTGCCGGTGGAAAATTTTGTCGGCTACGGCCTGTGGGTGCAACAGCGCGTGGCGCCCGATCTCGACACCCGCGCGGTCAGCCGCGTCGAGGCGCTCGATGGCGGGTTCCGCCTGCTGCTGGAGGACGGCGACAGCTTCTTTGCCGAGCGCCTGGTGATGGCCGCCGGCCTGCTCGGCCATGAATATCGACCGGCGCAATTCGACGAACTGCCGCGCGCGTTGGTGAGCCATTCCTGCGAGCACACCGATTCCGGACGCTATCGCGGCAGGCGGGTCGCGGTGATCGGGCGCGGCCAGAGCGCCTGCGAATCGGCGGCGCTGCTGCACGAGGCCGGCGCCGAGGTCGAGATCATCTGCCGCGGCGAATTGATCTGGAACGCCGATCCCGGCAAGCGCGGCGTGCTGCGCAAATTCGTGCGCGGGGTTCTCGGCAATATCCTGATTCCACCCTCGCAGGTCGGCCCCTTCCCGCACAACTGGGTCAACGAAGTCCCCGCCATCATCCAGCGCTTCCCGCAGCAGACCCGCGACAACTGGAACGAATTGAATCTGCGCGCCACCGCCATCACTTGGCTGAAGGCGCGCCTCAAGGACGTGCCGATCGACAGCGGCCGCACCATCTTCGCGGCGCGCAAGGTCAAAGACGGCGTGTCGCTGACGCTCGATAGCGCCACCAAGCACTACGACCACGTGCTGCTGGCGACCGGCTACCGCATCGAGGTCGACAAGATGAACATGCTGGAGCCGAAGCTGCGCGGCAAAATCAGGCAGCACCGCGGCCTGCCGGTGCTCAATGGCGGGCTCGAGTCGAGCGTGCCCGGCCTGCATTTCGCCGGCGCCGCGGCGGTCGCGAGCTTCGGGCCGCTGCTGCGCTTCATCGCCGGTTCCGGCTTTGCCGCCCGCCGTATCGCCCGCGCGGCGCTGCGCGATGCCTCGCGCGCGGGCGCCCGCAATCGTGCCGGCGCCTTTGCCGCGTCGGTCCCCTTGTCCATGGCTGCGGAGCGCAAGCATCCATGACCTCGCCGCAAATCGCGGTGGCGGCGCAATCGGGACCGCAAGGTTTCGACCGACAGACCAGGCCCGGCGCGCTCATCATTGGGGGGGCGCATGTCAGCGTCGCCATCGCGCGCAGCCTCGGCCGGCACGGCATCCCGGTGTGGATGCTGGCCAATCATCCGATCGCGACCTATTCGCGCTATGTCGAGCGCAGCTTGCCCTGGCCCGGGGCCGACCATCCCGACGGCATCGCGTCGATCACCGATCTCGCGAGGCAACACGGCCTTGACGGTTGGGTGCTGATCGCCACCGGCGATCCCGATATGTGCATGGTGGCGAAAAACCACGCGCAGTTGTCCCGGTATTTCCGCATCGCCACGCCCGATTGGGACACCATCCGCTGGGCTTACGACAAACGCCTCACCTACAGCCGCGCGGCGCTGCTCCAGCTCGATTTCCCCACGAGCTTCGAGCCGCACGGTCTCGACGATGTCGCGCAGCTCGATTGCCGCTTCCCGGTGATCCTCAAGCCGTCCGTACGCAAGGGAATGGACGAATTCACGCTGGCCAAGGCCTGGAAGGCGGAAACCCGCGAGGAATTGCTCGCCCTCTACACGCGCGCCAGCGCACTTGTCGGCAGCGACGCCATCATCGTGCAGGAGTGGATTCCGGGCGGCGGGGAATCGCAGTTTTCATACGCCGCCTTGTGCGAGATGGGCGAGCCGGTCGTCTCGCTGGTCGCGCGCCGCAGCCGCCAGCATCCGATCGACTTCGGCCGCTCCAGCACCTTTGTCGAAACCATCGAACAGCCGCAGGTCGAGGAACTTTCCCGCCGCTTCCTGAAATCGCTTGCCTATACCGGGGTCGTCGAAATCGAATTCAAGCACGACCGGCGCGACGGACGGTTCAAGCTGCTCGACGTCAACGGGCGCTTTTGGACCTGGAACGGGATCGGGCCGCTGGCCGGGATCGATTTTCCCTACCTCGCCTGGCAACAGGCGCTGGGCAAGACGATAGAGCCCGGCCGCGGCCGGCCTGGTGTGGCCTGGATGCATGCCAGCCGCGATTTCATCGCTGCCTGTCAGGAAATGGCCCGCGGCGGCCTTACGTTCGGCCAATATCTGAAAAGTTTCCGCAAGCCTTTGGCGTTTGCAAATTTCGCGTTTGACGACCCGATGCCGGCGATTGTGGAGTTGCCGGTGGCGGGCTGGAATCGTTTCGTGCGCGGGCGGTTCGGCAAATTCCACATCGCGCTGGCGAAAAAGATCGCGCGCCGCCTCGGCGCTGCGCGCAGCCGCATCGCCGGCTAGCGCTCCGGCTACGCCCGCGCGGTTTCCGCCAGCAAACCGAAAACGGAAAAAACGAGCGGCTTGCGTTCAAGATTGTAGATCTCGACCTCGCGCGCGGCGCGGTTGACCCTCTCCCAGGTCTCGGCGATGCGCGCCAGCGCCGGCCTCGCCTCCGTGCCATTGCCGAGCCGCGCCGACAGCCAGCCGTTGACCAGGTCCATGAAGACGGCAAGCGTCGCCGGTTCGCTGCCGCCGAGCGCGTCGCCCAGCGCATGCAGCGCACGCGGATCGGGATCGGGCAACTGTGCGAACAGGTCGAGCACGCGCTGGCGCAAGGCAAGCGCCGGTCCTTCGAGGAGGCCGAGTGCGCGGCCTGGGCTGCCGTCGGCGGCAGCCGCCGCATTCTGCACCTCCGCATCGTCGGCATCGCGGCCAGTTGCCGCCGCAACGGCTTTCGCCACGTCGGCGGCATCGAGCGGGCGCAGCAGCAAACGCCGACAGCGCGAGCGGATGGTGGGCAGCTCGCGCCCGGGCGCATGGCTCACCAGTATGAGCAGCGTGCGCGGCGGCGGCTCTTCGAGGACTTTCAGGAGTGCGTTGGCGCCTTCGCGCTGGAGGTCGTCGACCGCGTCGACAATCGCAACACGCCAGCCGCCTTCCCCCGCGGTCGAACCGAAGAACGGCACCGCGCGCCGTACGTCGTCGACCCGGATCACGGTGTACAGTTTGCCGGTGTCGTCGTTGATCACACGCTCGAGCACCAACAGATCGCCCTGCGCCTGCGAGGCGATGCGGCGCGCGACCGGGTTGTCGCGCTCGACCTCAAGCGAATGCGCGTTCTGCACGGCGGCCGCGGCGGCATCGGGATGCGCGAGTACGAAACGCGCCAGGCGGTAGGCGAGCGTCGCCTTGCCGATCCCGGGCGGCCCGCCGATCAGCCAGGCGTGCGGGATGCGGCCGCCTTTGTACGCATCGAGCAGCGCGCGTTCGGCGGCGGCGTGGCCGAACAGCGCCGTGGTCTCGCGCGGGAGCAGAACATCTCTCTCGTCGCCGTCACTCATGGCGCCGCCGTCTCCGCAACGCGTTGGTCGGGATGCAGTCGCTGCTCGACGACGGACCAGATGCGTTCGGCCACCACCTCGCGCGGGGCGCGGCCGTCGATGACGACGATGCGCTTGGGTTCTTTCTCCGCGAGCGCGGTGTAGGCATTGCGCAGCGTCTCGTGAAATTCGAGCGATTCAGCCTCGAAACGGTCGGTGGTCCCGGCCCCGCGCCGGCGTTTGGCGCGCGCAAGTCCGACGGTCGCCGGCACGTCCAGGATAAAGGTGAGGTCCGGCCTCGCGGCGCCGACCGTCAGCCGTTCGAGACCGCGGATCAATTTGGCGTCGACCTTGCCGAGTGCGCCCTGATAAACGCGGGTCGAGTCGATGAAGCGGTCGCTGATGACCCAATTGCCGTCAATCAGCGCCGGGCGGATGGTGGTGCGCACGTGATCGTCGCGCGCAGCGGCGAACAGGATCGCCTCGGTCTCGGCGCCGAGCGGCTTGGCGAGGCCGGAGAGCAATATGTGGCGGATAATCTCGGCGCCGGGCGAGCCGCCCGGCTCGCGCGTGAGCACGACCTCAATGCCAAGCTGCTCGAGGCGCTTGGCCAGCGCCGCCGCATGGGTCGACTTGCCGCTGCCTTCGCCGCCTTCGAAGGTGATGAATCGTCCGCGCATCAACGCATCATAGCCGCTCGGCGCCGGCGCGGAACAGCGCGATCATCGATTCCGTTACGGCATCGAGAGCACGCTGGGAAATATTGCCCCTGCCCACGCTCTCGGCGGCCTTGAGCGGCATTTGCAGCACCAGCTTGTCGTCGCGCCAGACCTTGAGCTGGGCGATCTCCTGCCCCTTGGCGACCGGCGCCGGCACCGGGCCCCGATAGGCGATGCGGGCGATGAGCTTTTCGCCGCCGTTTTTCGGCACCATCAGTTTCACGATGCCGTCCGCTAGCAGCGGCACCGAGCCGCTGGCGCCGCCATAGACTTTGGCCGACCCGATGATCTGACCTTCGGCGAAAAGATTGCGTTGCTCGAAAGTGCGGAAGCCCCACTCCAGCAGCTTCTTGCCTTCGTCGGCGCGTTCCTTTGCATCCTTGGCCCCGTTGATCACGACGATCAGACGCAGGCCGTTTTGCACTGCCGAGCCGACGAGGCCGTAGCCCGCCTCCTTGGTGAAGCCGGTCTTCAGGCCGTCGGCGCCATCGACTGCGCCAAGCAACGGGTTGCGGTTCTGCTGACGGATCTTGTTCCAGGTGAATTCGGTCTGGCCGAAAATCTTATAATATTCCGGATAGTCGAGGATGATGTGGCGCGCGAGCATCGCCAGTTCGCGCGTGGTGACATGCTCGTTGGGATCGGGCAGCCCGTTGGAATTGGTAAACACGGATCGGGCGAGGCCGATTTCGCGCGCGCGCTGCGTCAGCTTTTCGCCAAATTCAGCTTCGTTGCCAGCGAGCCCTTCGGCCAGCGCTATGCAGGCGTCATTGCCGGACTGGATGATCATGCCGTGCAGCAGGTCGTCCACCGACACCTTGCTGTTGATCGCGGCGAACATGGTGGAGCCGTGCGAAGGCGCGCCGCCCTTGCGCCAGGCATTTTCACTCACCGTGAATTCGTCGGTGAGCTTGATGCGGCCTTCTTTGAGCTCGTGGAACACATATTCGGCCGTCATCAGCTTGGCGAGGCTCGCCGGAAAGATGAGCTTGTCGGGGTCGCGCTCGTACAGCTCGCCGCCGTTTTCGGCGTCGATCAACATCGCGTGTGGCGCGGCGATGACCGGCTCGTCCTTGTTGCGCGGCGCTTCTTTTTTCGGCGCCAGCGCGGCGGCGGCGGGCTTTGCCGGTTTCCGCTCGACCTTCGGGGCGGCAAGCGCAAGCGCCCCGCAGCCGACCAGCAAGACCGCTGTCGTCAGCAATGTCACGATAGCGCCCGGCCGGAATGTCATCGTCTACGCTCTTTGCACTGGCGCACTTATACGCGCCCCGATGCGGCTCCAATGGCGGCCATGTGGCGGAAATTTGTGGCCTGGTAAAGGCCGCGGCCGCGCAAGGGTGCCAGGCATCATAACGCGGCCGGGGCATGGACAGAAACGGGCGGTTCTGCCGCGGTCAGACGAAGTCTCCGTCACGGTTTACGCATGGCATTGAACAGCATGAGCAATCGCATCTCGGGAATTTGTCCGATCAGGGTCGTCGCCAGTAATCCACCGGATTTTAGTTGCGCGGCTATATCCGCGTCGGCGGGCTCGCTTGCGAGGTCAGGAAGCGGCAGGCGGATGGCGTAACTTTGCTTCAGCCAGCGGCAATCGGCCTCGACGATCTCCATCAATCGCGCAAGATTGCGCGCCCCGAGATGCACCGGAGGGCCGGCGCGGTCCTGACCGGATCGCTCGAGCAGCCGCCGCGCGCGCCAGCGCACGTAGCCCGCCGCGGCCCAGCGCATCCGATTGCCGAAGGACAACATGGGCCCGCCGCGCCACAGCGCCAGGTTCACCCGGCGCAGGGCTTCGGTCGCGCGCGCGTCGCAGGATTTGTTGTCCCAATAGGTTTGCGCGGTGTCGATCGGCATCGCCGCGGACACGAGGCTTCGACACAGCGTTTCGACGATGTTTGCCCCGGCGGCATGGGCGAAGACGTTTATCTTGTCCTTGCCGAAAACCTCCTCCCAGGCGGCGATGGTTTCGCGGTAGCGGATATAGCGGTGGTCGGGGGTGATGATCTCGTCACAATATTCCTCGACGGTCAGATGGCGTCCGGCGAGGATGCTTTGCGCGTAGGCAGAGCAGATGCGCGGCGCATGCGCGCGAACGACGACGGCGATGCGGCAGTCATAGCCTGCGAAGTCGGCGGCAAGCCGCGCGATCTCTTGTTCGCGAAATCGCGACGAGAAATGTTCGGCGCTGAGCAGGACGGTGTCGCACGCGTTGCGCTCGATCTCGCGAAAAAGCGATGCCAACACCGCCTGCCGTCCCCGGCGCACCAGATGAATGCTCAAGTCGCGGTATGGCAGATAGCAGGCGACCAACGGCGCGTGACTGTGCCGCGCGAAGGCCAGGTTCTTGACCGGATAGAGCACCGAATATCGCCGCAGCAACGCGCGATTGTCGGTGCAAAATCGCTGAAAGGAATCGGTGCCGGTCTTTTCCAGCCCAATATGAAATATGAGCTTCGGTTTCATCGCGGCCCGGACACAATCAAATTGCGGCGCGGCGGCGCGCGATTGCGGAAAATTATTGTAGCCGAGATGAAAAACGCCGGCTCAGTAAAGCCCGCGGCCGCTCATGAAGCCCGTATGCCCATCGTCGCTCACCGGGGCATAGGCGGATACCGGCGAAACCTCGCCCGTATCTTGCGCCCGCGCGGCGGCCGCAAATTCGACGGTCGGTGCCGCCGCCGGCACTTCGCGCGCGCCCTCGCCCAGCCGGAACGGCCGATCGGGCGGCTGCGGTACTCGCGCCGGCAGTTCGGAGATGCGGCGATTGTCGAAATAGCTCGGCGCGTATCCGCCGTTCGAGGCAACCAGCACCGGCGCCGGCATGCCCGGCTCGCGCAAGGTCGCCGCCAGCTTGCGGTCGTCGGAGCCTTCGAGCGGGGCGCGGCCGACATATTCGACCTTCACCCTGGTGACGCCCTCGCCGTAGAAGCCGAGCAGCTTGGCGGTGCGCACCGAAACGTCGATGACGCGGTTGCCCACATAGGGGCCACGGTCATTGACCCGCACCACGATCGAACGGTGGTTGGCGAGATTGGTGACGCGCACATAGGACGGCAGCGGCAGCGTCGGATGCGCGGCCGAGAGCGCATTCATGTCGAAGATTTCACCGTTGGCGGTATAGCGACCGTGGAAATCGTCGCCGTACCAGGAGGCCATGCCGACAGCGCTGTAATTGACGTTTTCCGCGGGCACGTATTCGCGCCCCGCCACCACATAGGGCTTGCCGACGCGATAGACACCGCCGCCCTTGGGCACCGGCTGGCCCGGCTCGATGATGCGGGCGCTGGCGTGCACGCCATATTTTGGATCGACGCGGCCGGAAAGGCCGCTGGAACAATTGGCGAGCGCCAGGCAAGCGGCACCCAGCCCGAGCAGGCACCCGATACGGCTCAATCGGCCGTTGCCCCCGAATCCGCCCATCCTGCCGATGATCCCCGGTGCGAAACCGTTACAATAGCCTGCGGCGGCCGTTCCGTGAACATACCTCACAGGTGCGTGGTAAACAATTGGTTCCACTTCACCTTTGACGGCATCCCGGCGGCACGCGCGGGCATAGCCAAGCCGGCGCGCGCTTGCAAGTGCGGCGGCCTTCGACCATTTGATTATCGTTGCAAGCGGGCGGGCGCAGCGCTGCGCCGACGGCCACTCGGGTGGGGCTTTGGGTTTGGACCGCAATATGACCGCTGCCGACGCCGTCGCGTCAGCCATCGACCGCTATCGATCGGGCAAATTCGGCGAGGCGGAGACGCTCTGCCGGCAAGTCCTCGCCGTCCAGCCGCAGCACGCGGATGCACTGCACGTCCTCGGCCTCATCGCGCATGAGACCGGACACTTCGACGCCGCGGTAAAGCTTTACGACCGCGCCATCGCGCTCAGCCATGGCAACGCCCAATATCACGCGAGCCGCGGCCGCGCGCTCGCCGCGTTGAAGCGGTCCGAAGAAGCGCGGCAAAGCTACCGCCAGGCGATCGAATTCAACCCCGGCCTCGGCAACGCCTATCACGGACTGGGCATGCTCGATTACGCGCAGCGCGATTATGCGGGCGCCGCGTGGAACTTTCAGGCGGAAATCGTCTGCGCGCCCGATTGGTATGCGGGGCACGCGCAACTCGCCAATACGCTGTTCCAGATGGACCAGGTGGATGCGGCAATCGAATCCTACCGGCGCGCGCTCGCGCTCAACCCGAACGACGCCTCCACGCATTCCAATCTCGGTCTGGCGTTGCAGGACCTCGATTTGCTGGACGAGGCGATCGAGCATTGCGAGCGGGCGATCGCGCTGCAACCGGACTTTCCATCCGCGCACAATCATCTCGCCCTCGCGCTTCTGCGCAAAGGCGATTTTGCGGCGGGCCTTGCGCATCATGAGTGGCGCTGGTGGGTCAACGATCTGCGCATGGGCGGGCATCGCTTCAAGCAACCGCCGTGGCGCGGCGAACCGCTCGACGGCGCCCGCATCCTGCTTCACGCCGAGCAAGGCATCGGCGACATGCTGCAATTCTTGCGCTATGCGCCGCTGGTGGCCGCGCGCGGCGGCCGCGTGACGATCGAAGTGCCGCCCGACCTCAAGCAACTCGCCATGAGCCTTGAAGGCGTCGAGCAAATCGTCACGGTCGGCGAGAAGCTGCCCGAGTTCGATCAGCATTGCGCGATCATGAGTCTGCCGCTGGCGTTCGGCACCACGCTCGCGACAATTCCGGCCGGGGCCGCCTATCTCGCGCCGCCGCCGGCGCTACAGGCCGAATGGCGCGCGCGGCTTTCCTCCGGCGCAAGTCCGCGCGTGGGACTGATCTGGGCCGGGCGGCCGGAACATCGCCGCGACCGCGACCGCTCGGTCCCGCTCGCGGCACTCGGCCCCCTCGCCGATAGCGGCGCGACGTTCTATTCGCTGCAAAAAGGCCCGGCCGCCGAACAGGCCAAGGCGCCGCCTGCGGGCATGGTGCTGCACGAGTTGGGGGACGCGCTTACCGACTTTGCCGATACGGCTGCCGCGATGGGCGCGCTTGACCTGATCATATCGGTCGATACCTCGCCGGCGCATCTTGCCGGGGCGACCGGAAGACCGCTCTGGCTGCTGCTGCCGCATGCCCCGGACTGGCGATGGCTTCGTCATCGCGAAGACAGCCCCTGGTATCCGACGGCCCGGCTTTTCCGTCAGGCGACGCGCGGCGACTGGACGCCGGTCATCGCGCGGGTGGCAGCGGACCTGCGCCGGTTGAGCGCCGGCGACCGCTCGGTCCTCGCCCCGCCAAAAGCGCCCGATTAGGAGATAGAAGCCGCGGCGCCCGCCGCCTCAGAAATGCCAGCCGACGCCGGCGCCGCCGCTCGCGTTGCGGCCGTCGCCGCCGCCGCCGACGCGGACGTTCGGGTTGCTTGCACAGGCCGCGAGCAGAATGGCCGCGGCGATCATCAGGCAGATCTTGCGCATGCGGTGAACCCCAGGCGATGGCGGGCGAAAAATTGTCCCACCTCCCGGCCGGGCGATCAAGCCGGACAACAGTCAGTTGCGCTGCCGGAAAAAGGCAAGCATATCAAAGCCAGGAAGGGTGGCCGAGCGGTTTAAGGCACCGGTCTTGAAAACCGGCATACCCGCAAGGGTATCGTGAGTTCGAATCTCACCCCTTCCGCCAACAACTGCGCCGATGCCTTTGAAAGGACGCAGTATTTCTTCGGGGAGGCGCGGCTTGCAACGGAAAGTCATGATCGCTTGCGCGGTGACCGGCTCGGCCGACACCCCCTCGCGCAATCCCGCCGTGCCGGTGACGCCCGCCGCGATTGCCGCCTCCGCCATCGACGCCGCCAAGGCGGGCGCGGCCATCGTCCATATCCATGTGCGCGATCCGAAAACCACGCGGCCGAGCATGGACGAAGCGCTCTATCGTGAGGTGGTGGAGCGCATCCGCACGAGCGGCACCGACGTGCTGATCAACCTCACCACCGGCCCGGGCGCGCGTTTCATCCCGGGCGTCGACGATCCGCTCAAGCCCGCGTCCGGCAGCACGCTGGCACTGCCCGCCGAGCGCGTGCGTCATGTGGTGGCGCTCAAGCCCGACATTTGCAGCCTCGACATGGGCAGCATGAACATGGGCGGCCAGGTTTTCGTCAACACGCCGCCGCATCTCGAGGCCATGGCCATTGCGATCCGCGATGCCGGCGTCACGCCCGAGCTCGAAGTGTTCGAAGCGGGCCACCTGATGCTCGCCAGGCGGATGATCGAAACCGGCCACATCAAGCCCCCGGGCATGTTCCAGATATGCCTCGGAATTTCCTGGGGACAGCCCGCCACCCCGGAGGCGGTTGCCTATATGCGCGGCCTGCTGCCGCCCGGTTGCGTGTGGTTTGCCTTCGGCATTTCGTTGCACCAGTTCCCCATTGCCGCGCAGACCGTGCTGCTCGGCGGCCATGTGCGGGTCGGGCTCGAAGACAATCTCTATCTGGAGAAGGGCAAGCTCACGCCGAGCAATGCCGCGCTGGTGGAGAAGGCGGCGAAGATCATCGAAATCCTTGGCGACCAGATCGCGACCCCGGCGGAAGCGCGCAAGATGTTGAAGTTGGGCGGCGCCTAGAATTCGAACGGAAACAGCGTATCGATCGGCAGCAGCGGCCCGCCTCGCGTGCGGCATTGGCGCTGGCAGGACCGGTCGCCTGCATCGGCCTGCTTGAGGCAGCGCCCCTGCGCGTCGTGCTCGAGACAGGAAGCGAGCTGCCACGCCGTCACCGAGCCACATTCGCTCCAGCAGGCGCCGGACGCCCAGACCGAACGCGCCCACTTGCCGAGCGGGAACGGCGGCTCCGGATTGGGCCGGTCGTAGCGCCAGATCGCCGCTTCGCCGGCGTCGGCGGGCACAATCGCCGGCAGCAAAATGCCGCCAAGCAGAACCGCGAGCAGCACAAAGAGCTTCATCAGGGGGCCTTTCCAAGCGGCAAGCATAGCCCGGGCCTCTTACCGGGCCAAATGGGCCGACCGGGCAACCGCGGGCGGCAACTTCCGTCCGCCGCCGCCGGTTGCTATCCTATTGGAATCATGGGGCGCGTGGCTGAGGAGTAACGGGTGAGCGTCGCAGAACGACCGGCCGATTCCCCGCAGGATCCTGTCCAGAATTTCGGCACCGCCGGCATCAAACCGCTGGAGCGGCCGAGCCTGCTCACGCGCGCCTTCATGGCCGTGGTGGCTTTCGTCGAGCGGCTCAATCTCGCCTGCAGCAAAGTCGGCAATCCGCCGATCTATGACAAGGCGGTGTTCCCGTGGACGGCGGCGCTCGAGCGCGAATGGCGCGCGATCCGCGCCGAGCTCGACCGGGTGCTTACCCGCAAGGACGACCTGCCCGGCTTCCACGAACTGGCGACCGACGTCGCCAGCATCAGCCAGGACCGCGGCTGGAAGACGTTTTTCCTGTGCGGCTACGGGTTCCGTTCCGACAACAACATCAAGCTGTGCCCGCAGACCTGGCGCATCTGCCAGAATATCCCCGGCCTGATCACGGTGATGTTCTCGATCCTTGAACCGGGCAAGCACCTCCCCGCGCATCGCGGTCCCTACAACGGCGTGCTGCGGCTGCATCTCGGCCTGATCGTGCCGGAGCCGCGCGAGCAGCTCGGCATCAGGGTGGAGAGCGCCATCTATCGCTGGAAGGAAGGCGAAGCGGTGGTGTTCGACGACGCCTATGAGCACGAGGCCTGGAACCACACGCCGCACACCCGCGTGGTGCTGTTCGTCGATTTCGTCAAGCCGCTGCGCTTCCCGGCCAATGTGCTCAACTGGCTGCTGCTGCATCTCGCGATCTTCACGCCCTTTATCCGCGAGGGCATGGACAACCAGAAAGCCTGGGAAAAGAAGTTCTACGACGAGGCCGAGGCCTGGCGGAACCGCTGAGCCTGCCGGCCTTGCGCTCGTCGACGTTCGCGGCTAGCTCCTTGCCCGCATGCTCGACCCGGACAAGAAACCCGCGCCCAAAGTCAGCTTCGTCTCGCTCGGCTGCCCGAAGGCGCTGGTCGACAGCGAGCGCATCGTCACGCGGCTCCGCGCGGAAGGCTATGAGCTCGCGCGCGAGCACGCCGGTTCCGACCTCGTCATCGTCAACACCTGCGGCTTTCTCGACAGCGCCAAGGCGGAATCGCTTGCCGCCATCGGCGGCGCGCTGAAGGAAAACGGCAAGGTCATCGTCACCGGCTGCATGGGCGCCGAGCCGGAAAGCATTTCCGCCGCCTTCCCGCAGGTGCTGGCGATCACCGGTCCGCAGCAATATGAGAGCGTGGTCGATGCGGTGCATCGCGCGGTGCCGCCGGCGCACGATCCGTTTCTCGATCTGGTGCCGCCGGAAGGCGTCAAGCTGACGCCGCGGCACTACGCCTATTTGAAGATTTCCGAAGGTTGCAACAACCGCTGCTCGTTCTGCATCATCCCGCGTCTGCGCGGCGATCTCGTCTCGCGCCCGGCCGGTGACGTCCTGCGCGAGGCGGAGAAGCTGGTTGCCGCCGGCGTGAAGGAACTGCTGGTGATCTCGCAGGACACGTCCGCCTACGGCATCGACATCAAATATGCGGCGAGCCAATGGCGCGACAAGGACGTGCGCGCGCGATTTGTCGATCTCGCCGGCGCCTTGGGCGAATTGGGCGTCTGGGTGCGGCTGCACTACGTCTACCCCTACCCGCATGTCGACGCGGTCATCGCGCTGATGGCCGAGCGGAAGGTTCTCCCCTATCTCGACATTCCGTTCCAGCACGCCGCGCCCGAGGTGCTCAGGCGCATGCGCCGGCCGGCCGCGCAGGAAAAGACGCTCGAGCGTATCGCGAAGTGGCGCGAAGCCTGCCCGGAATTGACGCTACGCTCGACCTTCATCGTCGGATTTCCCGGCGAGACGGATGCCGATTTCGAATTGCTGCTGCAATGGCTGGAGGACGCCGCGCTCGATCGCGTCGGCTGCTTCAAATACGAGCCGGTGCGCGGTGCCGCCGCCAACGATCTCGCGGCGGCGGTGCCGGACGACGTGAAGGAGGCGCGCTGGCACCACTTCATGCAGACGCAGCAGAAGATTTCCGCGCGCCGCCTCAAGCGCAAGGTCGGCACGCGCCAGCAGGTCATCATCGACGAAGCGGGTCCGACGGTGGCGAAAGGCCGCTCGATGGCGGACGCGCCGGAAATCGACGGCGCGGTCTATGTGGCGAGCCGCCGCCCCTTGCGCGTCGGCGAAATCGCCACGGTGAAGATCGAGCGCGCCGACGAATACGATTTGCACGGCACGGCGGTCGGGTTCTAGGCTGCGCGCGCCCGCACCGGCCGGGCGAGAAGGCAAGGACCATGACCGACCGCGTCGCCAGCCATTACAGCGAAAGCAGCGCGCTTGCCGACCTGATTGCAAAAAGCCTGCGCGAGGTCGGCAAGGACCTCGACAAGCTGACCACCGCCGATCTTGCCGCCGTCGACGAATTCCACATCCGCGGCCGCAAGGCGACGCTGGAACTGGCCGCACAGATGAAACTTAGCGCCGACGATTCGGTTCTCGATATCGGCAGCGGGCTGGGCGGGCCGGCGCGCACGCTCGCCGAGACCTATGGCTGCCACGTCACCGGCATCGATTTGACGCAAACCTTCTGCGACGCGGCCACCGTCATGTCCGGATGGGTCGGGCTTGGAAAGCTGACCTCGTTCAGGCAAGGCGACGCCAGCAGCCTGCCTTTCGCTGACCGCCAATTCGATGCGGCGATGACCATTCACGTCGCGATGAACATTGCCGCCAAGGACAAGATGTATGCGGAGGCGCGGCGCGTCGTTAAGCCGGGAGGAATTTTCGCCGTCTACGACGTGCTGCAAGGCGAAGGCGGCGACATATTGTATCCGGTGCCGTGGGCGGGCGAGCCCTCGATCAGCCATGTGGCGACGCCCGAGCAAATGAAATCGCTGCTGACGGGCGCCGGGTTCAAACTCCTGGACGTCCAGGATTCGACCGAAGAAAGCCAGCGGTTTTTTGAGAAACTGACCGCGCAATTGGCCACGACCGGCAGGTATCCCGCCGGATGGGGCCTGTTCTTTGACAATTTCGCCGCGATGGCACGCAATCAGGTGCGCAACGTGACCGAGCGGCGCATCCGGACGGTCACCTTTATCTGCACGGCGTGAGCGCTCACAGCCGGTAAAACTTCGCGGCATTGTCGTGCAGCACCTTGCGCTGCTCGGCCTCCGAATATTCCGCCAACACCTTGCGGTAGATCGCGAAAAAATCCTCGTAGCTCGCGTGCAATTTCTCCAGCGGGAAATTGCTGCCGTAGATGGTGCGGTCAACGCCGAAAATCTGGATCGAGTCGCGGATCACCTGGCGCGCCTGCGCAAGCGTGATGCCCTGATTGAACATGCCGAGACCGGATATCTTGACATGCAGGTTGGGGAACGCCGCCATCGCCGTGAGCGCCGCGCGCCACTGCTCGATCATCAGCGGCGACCGTTCGGTGAGCATGCCGGAATGCACCAGGATCATCGGCACGTTGGGGAAGGCCTTGATCAGTTCGACCGCGTATTTCGCCTGCCCGGCGAACACCTGTAGTTCGAAATGCAGCCGGTATTTTTCCAGGAGCGCGAAGCCGCGGCGGAATTCCGGCTTGTTGCAGAGGTCCGGCGTCGGGTTGGGCTGGCGCAGCGGGTGGCTGTCCCAGTGCAACTGGTGGCGCACGCCGCGCACATTGGGAAACCGGGTCTGCTCCTTGAGTTTCGCGTCGAGATCGGGATCGGTCATGTCGGCCTGACAGACGATGCCGTGCGGATAGCCGTGCTTGTCGGCGGTCGCCTGTAGCCAGCGCGTCTCGTCGAGCGCGCGGGCGTTGCCCCACATGGCGGTGACGTGCACCGACTTGGCGACGCCGTGCGGCGCCGCGTCGTTGATCCATTCTTCCACCGGATAGTCGCGGCGCAGGCCGAAATACTCGCCATACATGCGCGCGATCGGCGGATCGGCCAGCCACGGAATGTCCTTGCGCTGCCAGATATGATGGTGGGTGTCGATCACGGGTCCGCTGTAGGCAGGCATGTTTCCCCCGATTATTGTTTCAGCTCGCTCACGATTTTAGAGACCGCGCCGGTCAATGTCTTGAGCTCTTCCGGCGCGATGGTGAAGGCGGGCGTCAAATAAACGATGTTGCCGAACGGGCGCACGAACACGCCCTCCTCGACGAAACGCGCGCGCATGGCGTCGAGATTGCCGATCGCCGAAAGTTCGACCACACCGACAGCTCCCTTCACCCGCACGTCGCGGACCCCGCGCATGCCCCGGCAAGGTTCGAGATCGCGCGCAAGCGCAGTCTCGATCTCCGCCACTAGCTGCAGGCGAGGTTCCTGCTCGAACAGGTCGAGCGAGGCATTGGCGGCGGCACAGGCAAGCGGATTGGCCATGTAGCTCGGCCCGTGCATCAGCGCCCTTTTCGGATCGTCCGACCAGAACGCCTCGAACACTTTTTTACCGGCGAGGGTCGCGGCGAGCCCCACGGTGCCGCCGGTCAGCGCTTTCGACAGCGCGACAATATCGGGGGTCACGCCCGCAGCGTCGGCGGCAAACATCGTTCCGGTGCGGCCGAAGCCGGTGAATATCTCGTCGAATATGAGCAGCACGTCGTATTTGTCGGCGAGGGTGCGCAGGCGCCCGAGCACGGCCGCGTCGTGGAATTTCATGCCGCCTGCGCCCTGCACCAGAGGCTCAACGATAATTCCCGCGATGCTGTCGGCACGCTCGCGCAGCAGCGTGTCGAGCGCCGCCGTCTTTGCCTCGTCGTCCGGCAGATCGACAATATTATGCTGCGGCAGCAGGCCGGCAAACTGCGCGTGCATGCCCTCCTCGGTATCGCTCACCGCCATGGCGCCCGTCGTGTCGCCGTGATAGCCGCCCTTGAAGGCGACGAATTTTGTGCGTCCCCTGGCGCCGCGGTTGATCCAGTATTGCGCCGCCATCTTGAGCGCGACCTCGACCGCGACCGAGCCGGAATCGGAAAAGAACACGCGGTCGAGATCGCCCGGCAGCAGCGCGGCAAGCCGCTTGGCCAAAATAAGCGCCGGCTCATGCGCGAGGCCGCCGAACATCACATGCGGCATTTGCTTGAGTTGTTTGGCGACCGCGTGCCGGATGTGCGGCTGGTTGTAACCGTGGCAGGCCGTCCACCAGCTCGCGATGCCGTCGATCAGCTCGCGCCCGTCGGCCAATGTGATGCGGGAGCCTTGCGTGCGCACCACAGCAAGCGGCGGCCTTGCCGTCTTCATCTGGGCATAGGGCAGCCAGACGTGGGCGAGGCCCGCTTCATACCAGCCGGGCGGCGTGTTGTTTTTGCTGGTATCGCCCGCCATTTGGCGCTTTCCTACACCCGTGCACTCGCTCGATCAATTCGCGCAAGGCAAACTCGACGATTTGCAGCGCCGCCATTTGCGCCGCGCGCTGGCCGAGACATTGCGCGAGGACGGCATCTGGGTCGAGCGCGACGGCCGCCGGCTGCTGTCGTTTTCCTGCAACGACTATCTCAACCTGACCCAGCACCCGGCCATCAAGCAAGCCGCCATCGCGGCGATCGAGCAATACGGCGCCGGCTCCGGCGCCTCGCGGCTGGTCACCGGCAATCACCCGCTTTACCCGCAGCTCGAGGCGCGGCTTGCCCGCATCAAGCAGACCGAGGCGGCGGTCGTGTTCGGCTCCGGCTATCTCGCCAATAGCGGCATCATCCCGGTGCTGATCGGACGGAACGGTCTGGTGCTGGCGGACGAGCTGTCGCACGCCTGCCTGTTTGCCGGCGCGCAATTGTCGCGCGGCACGCTGATGACGTTCCGCCACAACGACGTCGCGCATGCGAGCGAATTATTGGCCGCGCATCGCGCGCGCCACGATCATGCGCTCATCGTCACGGACGGCGTTTTCTCCATGGACGGCGATCTCGCGCCGCTTTCCGACCTGCTGGCGCTCGCCGATGCCCATGACGCCTGGCTGATGTCGGACGACGCGCATGGGCTGGGGGTCGTCGGCAACGGCCGCGGCTCGAGTTACGTCGGCAACACCCGCACCCCGATCCCCTTGCAGATGGGCACGCTGTCGAAAGCGATCGGCGCCTATGGCGGCTATCTGTGCGCGTCGGCACCCGTCATCGATTTGATCCGCAACCGCGCGCGCACGTTGATCTATTCCACGGGCCTGCCGCCGGCCTGCGTCGCCGCCGCGATCGCCGCGCTCGACTTCATCGAACGCGAGCCCGGCTACGCCGCGCAACCCGTGCAAAAAGCAAAAGCTTTCACGCGGGCCGCCGGGCTGCCCGAGGCGCGGAGCCCGATCGTGCCCGTGATCGTCGGCGAGGAAGACGCAACGCTTGCCGCCTCCCGCCTGCTCGCCGACGAAGGCTACCTCGCCGCGCCGATCCGCCCACCCAGCGTTCCGGCCGGCACCGCGCGTTTACGCTTGACCTTCACCGCGCAGCATCCCGACGCGCACGTCGCGCGTCTCGCGTCCCTCGTGCGCGACAAGATCCTGAAGCACTGATGAGCGCCTATTTCGTCACCTCGACCGGCACCGACATCGGCAAGACCTTCGTCACCGCCGGATTGATCCGCTATCTGCGCGAGGCGGGGCAAGCCGTGCACGCCCTGAAACCGGTGGTGAGCGGGTACAATCCATCCGTGGTCGAAACCAGCGATCCGGCGGTGCTGCTCGGCGCGCTCGGGCGGCCGGTATCGGCCGATGAGGTGGAACGCATCGCGCCCTGGCGCTTCCGCGCGCCGCTGTCGCCGGATCTCGCCGCCCAGCGCGAAGGCCGCAGCATCGACTTCGCCGCACTGACCGCGTTCAGCCGCCGGGCGATCGACGCCGAAACCGGCATGCTGTTCATCGAGGGTGTTGGCGGCATCATGGTGCCGCTCGACGGCAACCGCACCGTGCTCGACTGGATGGCGGCGCTGCAAATCCCGCTGGTTCTGGTCGTGGGCGGCTATCTCGGCACCATCAGCCATACACTGACCGCACTCGACGTGCTGGCGCAACGCCATCTGAAGATCGCGGCGATCGTGGTGAGCGAAAGCGAGCGCAATCCGGTCGAACTCGACGACACCGTCGCCAGCATCGCGCGCTTCGCAAACGGGACCGGCGTGGTCGGGCTGCCGCGCTTGCCGCGCGGCATCAACCAGCACCCGGCCTTCGCCAGGATTGCGGCGCTGCTTTAACCGGCGAATTGTTTTCGGCGGCAGCTCTATTTGACAGCCTTGCCAAGACCCTTGCGCAGGTCGTCGCCATTCATGACGGGCATGAAATCGACTGCCGCATTGAGATTAAGAAACAGCGGCTCGGCGAATTCGACAATCTGCGACGGGTCGGCCATGTCGAAAAATATCATGCCGCCGCGCAAACCGCCCGAGGCGCCGAAGTAGGCGGCCTCCGGCTTTAGCTTACCCATCACCGCTTCCATCGTCTTTGCAAGCGAACCGTCCTTGAAGGCTTCGTTGCCTTTTTCGACGGGTAAGGTGAACTTGAGCATCATTCGCATAGCCGTCTCCACAATAAGCAAATTGCAATCGGGCCCCGGTGAACGAAGCCTAAGGGCACCCCGAAGGGGTGGCAAGTTCATATGCCAGATCATTATTGCAATTATAGTGTGGCGTGGCCGGCGCCAGCCTGACTTCAATCGAATAGGTCGTGTCGAACGGTCTCAGTTCGGCCAATTCAGCGACAGGAAGGTCTCGAGCATGCCTTCGGTGTTGATCAGGGCATGCAACATGATCGTCAGGATGGTGGAGCCGCTCGCCCAGCGGATCCAGCCGAGCAACAGGCCGAAGACGAAAATCTGGCCGATCACGTACCAATCGTATTGCACATGAATGAGAGCCCATAGCAGCGAGGTGATGACGATCACCGGCCACACATCGCGCGGCGCCCGCAACCAGCCACGAAACAGAAAGCCGCGAAACAAAATCTCCTCGCCGATCGGCGTCACTACGACGACGGCAAGAAGCAGCCAGAGCAGCCAGCCGCCGGCGCCGGCGGTCGTGTAAATATCGACCTGGAACGGCGTGACGATCGGCCGTCCGAGCAGCCAGCTCACCACGTTGCCCGCCACAATGACCGCCACCAGCGCGGCAAAGCCGAACAGCAGTTCGCCGCGGCGCGGCCAGACCAGGCCGAGATAGCCGGCCACCGTCGCGCCGCTGCGGCGGGCAAACAGCGCCAGCAGCAGCACCTCGACCGGCGTCGACACCACGATCACCAAAGTGATGGCGGCGCCGTCGCCGGTGAAATTCGGCAGGTGCGCAAGGCCGCGGTCGTACCACCAGGTCAGCGCCAGCAGCGCGACCATCTGCCCGGCGAGCAAGGCGAATATCGCCAGCGCCAGCGTCGTGCCCCGGCCCAGGGCCTTGCTCTCGGCGGTCATCGCAGCGCCCTCACCCAGCAGCCGGGCGTTGCGCGCCCGGTCTCGGTCATGTGCGTTGCGGGGCCTATGGCACCAGGATGACCGAGCCGGTGGTTTTGCGCCCTTCCAGGTCCTTGTGCGACTGCGCCGCGTCCTTGAGCGCATAGGTGTGGGTCGGAATCTTCACCGCGCCGGAACCGACCACCTTGAACAGATCGTTGGCCATGGCGACGAGGTCTTCGCGCTTGGCGCCGTAGTGGTTGAGCGTCGGCCGCGTGGCGAACAGCGAGCCCTTGGCCTGCAACATATTGATGTTGAAGGCGTCGATCTGGCCGGACGCCGAGCCGAAGCTGACGAAATAGCCGAGCGGACGCAGGCAGTCGAGCGAGGCCGGGAACGTCGTCTTGCCGATGCCGTCATAGACCACGTCGCACAACTTGCCGCTGGTGATCTCCTTCACCTTGGCGACGAAATCCTCGTCGCGATAGAGGATGGTGTGGTGGCAGCCGTTCTTTTTCGCGAGCTCGGCCTTGTCCTTGGAGCCGACGGTACCGATGACGGTCGCCCCGAGATGGTTCGCCCACTGGCAGAGGATGAGGCCGACGCCGCCGGCGGCGGCGTGGATGAGCAGGATGGTGCCCTTGCCGACCTTGAAGGTGCGGTTGAGCAGATATTGCACGGTCATGCCCTTGAGCATCATGCCGGCGGCCTGCTCGTAGCTGATATTGTCTGGCAACTTCACCGCGCGGTCTGCGTTGAACACGCGCTCGGCCGCATAGCCGCCGAGCGGCCCGACATAGGCCACGCGGTCGCCCACCTTGAGATCGGTCACGCCGGGGCCGACCGCCATGACCTCGCCGGCGCTTTCGTTGCCGGCAATGAACGGCATGTGCGGGGCGGGATAGCTGCCGTTGCGAAAATAGCAGTCGATAAAATTGACGCCGGCGGCACGCGTTTTGATCTTGATCTGGCCCTGACCGGGCGCCGGAATCTGGACGTCATCGACGGTCAAAACCTCCGGACCGCCGGTTTTATGAACGCGCACTGCCGCGACCATCGTTTCACTCCCTCAATTGGCCTGGATTGTTGTTTGGGTGGATTTCGGCGGCGATCATAGGCAGCGCCGCGCCGAGCGCAAGGCGCACGCTGGCGAAAAGTGCGAGCCCTTTTTGGCAAGGTGATATCGGAAATATCACCTCGCGCCCGATACATTGAGCACGGCGCCGCTGATGTAGGACGCAGCATCGGAAAGCAGGAACAGGATTGCCTCGGCGATCTCGTCGGGTTCGCCCGGCCGGCCCATGGGCAAGAGCGGCGTGATGCGCTCGAGCCGGCCCGGCTCGTGGATATCGGTCCGGGTGGGGCCCGGGCGGATGGCGTTGACGCGGATGCCCTCTTTCGCCACCTCGCGTGCGAGCCCGTTGGTCAGCGCGTCGATGCCGCCTTTGGCCGCGGCGTAAAACACGTATTCGCCGGCGCCGCCGGTCACGCTGGCGATCGACGACAGCAGCACGATCGACCCGCCCGGCCCGCCTTTGGCGGTCGACATGCGGCGCACCGCCGCCCGCGCGCACAACAGCCCGCCGTACAGATTGACGTCGAGCACGTCGCGCAAGGTTTGCGCGCTTGCCGCTTCCAGCTTGGAGTTCTTGCCGCCGATGCCGGCGCTGTGCACGAAATGGGTCATCGGCCCGAGCGCCTTGGCGGTCGCCTCGAACACGCGCTCGATGACGTCTTCGCTCACCATATCGCCCTGTAGCGCGACGCCCTTGCTGCCCGCGGCCTTGACCGCAGCAACCACCTCGGCGGCAGCGGCGGCATTGCTCTTGTAGTTTACGGCGACATCGTAGCCGCGCGCAGCGGCGAGGCGGGCGGTCGAGGCGCCGATGCCGCGGCTGCCGCCGGCAATGAGCAATACGGGTCGGGACATGCGTTACTCCTGTGCCGAGGGCGGGCCGGGCCACCGCAGCAGGCCGGCGACGAAAAAATATACCGCAATCGCAGCGAGCGGCCAGGTCACGTAAGGACCCGGCTGCAGGTTGTCGATCACCGCGATGAGCGCCAGCAGGGCCCATGCGGCGAGCAGCGCGATGTTGAGCGAACGCAGATGCCTGACCCGCAAGGGGTGCAGGAAATTGATGGGAGCAAAGCTCAGCGCCGCGAGTATCGCGATCGCGGCGGCGGCGAGCCATTCCGGCGGCTCAAGCAGATAAAGATAAAACGCCCCGAGATTCCATACCGCCGGAAAGCCGCGGAAATAGTTGTCCGCGGTTTTCATCTTGCGGTCGGCGAAATAAAGTGCGCCGGAGATCACCACGACGATGCCCGACGGCACCGCGAGCGCACGCGGCAGCATGCCGCTCGCCGCGATGGCGTAAGCCGGCACGAATACGTATGTCGAAAAATCGACGATGAGGTCGAGCGTCTCGCCCGACCAGCGCGGCAAAACTTCCGCCACCTTGAATTCACGCGCCAGCGGGCCGTCGACGCCGTCGACCACAAGCGCCATGCCGAGGCAGAAAAACATCGCGGCCCAATGCTCGCCGGTCGCCAGGATCAGCGCCAGCAAGGCCAGCGCCGCGCCGCACGCGGTGAAGATGTGGACGGCAAAAGCGCGAACGCTTTCCAGACGCTGCACTTATTGATTGCCCCAATCCAGTTTGACGATCTCGGCCGAGCGCCCGGCCAGGTTCCAGTTGCGCCCATAGCCGCGGAAGCGCGACTTGTCGGCGCGCGCGACAATGACGTCGGGACCGATCCAGTATTGACTGTTGCGGATCACGACGTCTTGTCCGTCCTGCTTGCCGCGGACCGGCGAGATGGCGCCGCCGCCGTATTTTTCAAGACTGATGATCCGCGTTTCGCCTTGCGTCTCGTATGTAATTGGAATCTGCCGTACCCCGAGGAATTGCCCGACCAGGATCGAGAGCAGATGCGTGGTGCCGCCGACCCGGCCGGTGAATATGCGGGTGAGGCCCTTGACCGCCAGCGCCGAAGCCCGCTCGTCGACGAAAAGCCCGGCGGTCCAGTTGCCGCGCGACATGATGCCCGGCAGATCCATCATCAGGCCCACGTTCAGGCCGGACAGATCCTCATTGTCGATGTGCCCGTCGTCGATGCGGATGCCGGCCCAGGTCTGACATCGTTCCTCGGTCGGCGGATGATCGCCGAGCGAAAGCACGCATGGGCAGAACACCATGCAACTGCACGACAGCGCCATTTCGCCTTTCAGACTCCACGCCTCGGTCACCGTTTCGCTCCCGTCTCTTTTTTACTTGTCTAGCTTAAACCGAGTGCGCCGGCCAATGGGTCACGAGCGCGGTCAGCACAAAGCCGAGGCCGGCCGCGATTAGGACGGCGCCAAGCGCATAAGTGAAGCGTCTGCCGGTGCCGAGCTTTTCCAGCGTCATCACCGCGCCGAGCGCCGCCATCCAGATCACGTTCATGACACCGAGCGCGAACATCACCAGCATCATTGCCCAGCAGCAGCCCAGGCAGTAGAGCCCCTGTTTAAGGCCGAGCCGCAATACGCCGCGCGGCGTCGTCGCCCAGTGAGCGAAGAAGAACGGGAACGGATGCTGGCATTGCGTCAGGCAGGCATGTTTGAGCGCGGAAAACTGATAAACGCCGGCGGCGATGAAGATCGCGCCGGAGAAGAGCCCGCTCGCCGAGGCCATGCCGCTGTCGATGAATGCCGCGCGGGTGAAGACGAACTGGGCAAGCGTTGCAACGGCGGCGAAGCCGAGCCACACCAGCGAATAGCCCGCGGTGAGCGTGAACGGCGAGACGATGCGCTCGCCCTTGTGCGCGGCCGTGTCGGCGATCTCCGCATAGGTGAGGATCATCGGCGCCGCACTCGGCAGCATCATGGCAAGCGTCATGGCGCCCCACATCAGGAAGACGACGGCAAAGTCGCGTCCGTCCCATGTGGCCGCCACGACGGGCCGGCATAACGCAGCGAACCCGCCCACGCCGCCGATGGACAGTCCGAGCGCCAGCCAGCCGAGAGCAGCGAGTGCGATCACGCAGAACGCGGCGAGCACTCGCGGCCGCGCGAACACGGCTGCCAGCCGGCCGGCGGCGCCCGGCAGACGGGAGAGATTTCGTTCGGTCGTCTCGCTCATGACATCCCGTGCATAGCGCATTGAGTCATGCTAGTTAACGCCTCTTCCGAATGGGCGTTTTGATGCCAAACAAAACCGTCGAAAAGCCTTCCGCCATCGTGGTCGGCGGCGGACCTGTCGGCCTCACCGCGGGCATTGCGCTTGCCGGCGCCGGCGTTGCGACCCTGCTCGTGGCCCCGCGGCCGGCGCGGCGCGACAACCGCACCACCGCATTGTTTGCCGGTTCGGTCGCCGCGCTCAAGGCAATCGATGTGTGGCCGCGCTGTGCGGAGCACGCCGCGCCGCTCAAGATCATGCGTATTATCGACGATACCGGGAGGCTGTGGCGCGCGCCGGAAGTGAAATTCTCTGCCGACGAAATCGGTCTCGGCGCTTTCGGTTACAATATTGAAAATTCCCACCTGATCGCCGCGATGGAACAGCGCGCTGACGCACTTGCCAACTTGCAAATGGTCGAAGACGAAGTGCAAAGCGTGACGCCGCTCGACGATGCGGTCACGCTCGAACTCAAGAGCGGCCGCACCTTGCGCGCGCCGCTGGTGATCGCCGCCGACGGCCGGCACTCGCTCTGCCGCGCCGCCGCCGGGATCGCCGTTGACGAACGCGATTACGAACAGGTCGCGCTGACGGCCTGCGTCAGTCATACGCGGCCGCATGGCGACACCTCGACCGAGTTTCACACTCCGAGCGGACCCTTTACGCTGGTGCCGCTGCCCAACCGCCGATCGAGCGTGGTCTGGGTGCTCGACCCGGCGCAGGCCGGGAGCGTCGCCGGGCTCGACGACGCCGAACTGGCGGAGCGGATCGAGCGCGCCTCGCATTCGATCCTCGGCAAGATCACGGTCGAGCCGGGGCGCGGGCTGTTTCCTCTCAGCGTGGCGATCGCCAGGCAATTCGGCGCCAGACGCATCGCGCTCGTGGGCGAGGCCGCACACGTGATCCCGCCGATCGGTGCGCAGGGGCTCAATCTCGGCCTGCGCGATGCCGCCTGCGTCGGCGAACTGGTGGTGGCCGCGCAGCGAAACGGCGAGGACATCGGCGGCGTGCTCGCAGCCTATGAGACAATGCGCCGCGCCGACGTCGCGAGCCGCACGCTTGCCGTCGACCTGCTCAATCGTTCGCTGCTCACCGATTTCCTGCCCGTGCAGGGCATGCGCGGTCTTGGGCTCTATATGATTGACCGCATCGGCCCGTTGCGCCGCGCCGTGATGCGCGAAGGCGTCGCACCCGCCGCCGCCGAGCCGCGGCTGATGCGCGGGGAAGCGCTTTAGCCCTTATCCAGCGGCGGCGCCCTTTTCGCGCCGGGCCGTTCGCGAAACTGCGGCGCGATCGGCAACGGCAGCGCCGGGAGCGTTTTGCCGGACGCGCCTTCAACCTGATACGCAAAAAGTCCACGTTCGACGAAATGCGGATCGCGCATTGCCTGCTCGAGCGGCACCAAAACGGTTGCGCAGCAATCGGCGGCGGCAAGGATCGGCCGCCACTCCCCGGAGCTGCGCGCGGCAATGAGTTTCGCCACCGCCGCCTGCGTCGCCATCGGATCGCGGCGGTCATCGACGAATTCCCCCGCGAGCCCGATCGCATGCGTGAACGCGAGCCAGAATTTCTGCTCCAGCGCGCCGCAGGCGACGAGCTTGCCGTCCCCGGTGGGATAAAGCCGATAGCGCGGCGAGCCGCCGACGAGCCACAGTTCGCCGGGCTTGGGAAATTGGCCGGTGGCGGCGCCGATTGCGAGCGCCGCCCAGCCGAAGGTGAACATGGCATCGGTCATGGCGATGTCGAGATGGCAGCCCTGTCCGCTTTGATCGCGCGCGCGCAGCGCCAGCAGGATATTGATCACGGCGGGAAAACTGCCGCCGGCAATGTCGGCGGCGAGCATCGGCGGCACCACCGGCGCATCGGCCGGCCCCGGCTGCAAATCGAGCAGCCCGGTGTTGCCGATGTAATTGATGTCGTGGCCCGCCTCGCCGGCGCGCGCGCCGCGTTGGCCGTAGCCGGAAATCGAGCAATAGATCAGCCGCGGATTGATCGCACGCAGCGCGTCGTAGCCGAGGCCGAGGCGAGCCATGACGCCCGGACGGAACTGCTCCAGCAAAATGTCGGCGCGCTCGATCAGCGGGGTCAGCCTGGCGCGATCGGCTTCGTTCTTGAGATCGAGCGTGAGGCTCAGTTTGCCGCGATTGAGAATCGCGAAGGCCGCGCTTTCGCCATCGACATAGGGCGGAAAACGCCGCGCGTCCTCGCCACCCGGCTTTTCGATCTTGAGCACCTCGGCGCCGGCTTCCGCCAGCATGAGAGACGCCAGCGGCCCGGGCAACAGCGTGGTGAAATCGAGGACGGAAATGCCGGAAAGCGGTTGCATCGGTTCAACGGAACAACAATGGCGGCAGCGTGCCGGTTTTTACCATCCACATCACGCTGGTGAGCGTCACCACCGATGCCAGCGTGCCGATCAGTACGGCGCTCGATGCCTGCTCGACCCAGACGTCGTATTGGCGCGCGAACACGAACACGTTGAGCGCCGGCGGCAGGGCCGCCATCAGCACCGCCGTGTAGATCCAGGTCCGCTCAAACGGTCCGAACAGCGAGAGCAGAAGAAACACGAGGATCGGGTGCAGCACAAGCTTCACCAGCGTCAGGAACGGAACCTCCCACGGCATCTTTTTCAGCGGCCGCAAGGCCACCGTCACCCCGAGCGTGAACAGCGCGCACGGCGCTGCGGCGTTTTGCAGGAATTGCATCAGCCGGTCGAGGGCGACGGGCGGCTCAAAATGCACGGCGGCGGAGGCGACGCCGAGCGCACTCGCGACGATCAAAGGATGCAGCGCCACGCGCTTGACCACCTCAACCGCGGCGGCGGCGAGGCTTGCGTGCTGCGGTTTTGCCAGCGCCATCAGGAACGGCACCATGGTGAACAGGATAATGTTGTCGAAACAGAAAATAAGCGCCACGGGCACGGCCGCGGCCGAGCCGAGCGTCGCCAGCGCAAGGCCGGGACCCATGAAGCCGATATTGCCGTAGCCGCCGGCCATGCCGGTAATCGCCGCTTCCGCGATGTTGCCGTGGCGCAGCGCCATGCCGACGGCAAAGGCGACCGCGAAAGCCCAAAAGGTCGCCAGCGTGGTGGCGAAGATGAAATCGACCTGGGCGAGCTTTTCCAGCGGGGTCTGCGCCAGGATACGGTAGAACAGCGCCGGCAACGCCACATAGAGGATGAAGAAATTCATCCAGGCCAGCGCGGTATCGGGGATTTGCTTGAGCCTGCCGCAGGCGAAGCCGATGAAAATCAGCCCGAAAAACGGCAATGCGAGGTTGAGAACGTCGATCATGCGGACCGCTTCCGGCCCGCCTTTTTGCGCACTTGGCGCGGCCTTTGCATTGCTCTAAACGGCAGTTCGCCCATTTGGAAGGACCCGTGCACCCGTGAAGCTCCCGCGCCAGTTTTTTGCCCCCCTCGCCATCGGTGCGCCCGCGCCGATGCGCGAGCTTCCGGTGCGACTCGAGCGCATGATCCACTTTGTGCCGCCGCATCTCGACAAGCTGCGCGCCAAGGTGCCGGAACTGGCGCGTCAGGTCGACGTCGTGCTGGGCAATCTGGAAGATGCCATTCCGGTCGAGGCCAAGGAAGCCGCGCGCAAGGGCTTCATCGCGATGGCGAAGAGCGTCGACTATGGGCCGACCGGGCTGTGGACCCGCATCAACGCGCTTAATTCGCCCTGGGTGCTCGACGACGTGACCGAGATCGTGAGCAACGTCGGTGACAAACTGGACGTCATCATGCTGCCCAAGGTCGATGGCCCCTGGGATATCCACTATCTCGATCAGCTTCTGGCGCAGCTTGAAGCCCGCCACAAGATCAAGAAGCCGATCCTGATCCACGCCATCCTGGAAACCGCGCAGGGCGTCAACAACGTTGAAGCGATCGCGGCCGCGTCGCCGCGCATGCACGGCATGAGCCTCGGTCCCGCCGATCTTGCCGCCTCGCGCGCGATGAAGACGACGCGCGTCGGCGGCGGTCACCCGGATTACAAGGTGCTCGCCGATGCCGACGGCGACAAGCCGCGCGCGGCCTACCAGCAGGACCTCTGGCACTACACCGTCGCGCGCATGGTCGATGCCTGTGCCGCCGCCGGCATCAAGCCGTTCTACGGCCCGTTCGGCGATTTTTCCGACGCCGCCGCCTGCGAGGCCCAATTCCGCAACGCCTTCCTCATGGGCTGCCTCGGCGCCTGGTCGCTGCACCCCTCGCAAATCGCCATCGCCAAGAAGGTGTTCTCGCCCGATCCGGCCGACGTCGCTTTCGCGAAAAAGATCGTCGCCGCCATGCCGGACGGCGCCGGCGCCGTGATGATCGACGGCAAGATGCAGGACGACGCCACCTGGAAACAGGCCAAGGTCCTCATCGACCTTGCCAGGCTGGTGGCGGCCAAGGATCCCGACATGGGCGCGCGTTATGCCCTTTAGGGCCTAGCGGATGCCATAAACTTGCACTATCTGGTCGTTGATATGGAAAAGATACGCATCGCCAAATACAAGATCGGCCAGGTCGTCAAACACCGCATCTATCCGTTCCGCGGCGTGGTGTTCGACATCGATCCGGAATTCGACAACACCGAGGAATGGTGGGAGTCGATTCCGGCCGAGGCGCGCCCGCACAAGGATCAGCCGTTCTATCACCTGTTCGCGGAGAACGCGGAGAGCGAATATATCGCCTATGTTTCGGAGCAGAACCTGCTGCCGGATAATTCCGACAAGCCGCTGCGGCATCCGCAAGTCAGCGAGGTGTTCGTGCAGGACGACAACGGCGCCTACCGCCCGCGCAACAGCCAGCTCAATTGAATGCGGTTTCGCCGCGCAAGCGATGCAACGAAAAAGGCGCGGCCTAAGCCGCGCCTTTCGCATTCGGGAGGGCGCGATTATTTCTTCTGCGCGGCGGCCGGAGCCGCCGGCGCCGGCTGCTGGGCTTCCAGTTTCTTGCGCGCTTCTTCCGCCCGCTTCTGCAATTCTTCCTGCAATTTGCGCTGCTGCTCCTCGACCACTTTCGGATCGGTCGGCGGGCCGTCATAGGCCTTGGCGAAATCGTTGAGCGGCAGCGGCAGGCTGATGGGCGTGCCCTGCATGTTGATCGCTTGCAGGGTGATGGTCTGCCCCTTCTTCATCTTGGCGATCATGTCGTCGGTCACCGGATAATCCGACATGCAGCCGACCGGGAAGCAGATCTTGTAGGGCTCCTGGGTCGGCGTGCCCTGATCGATGAACATGCGCGTGCCGTGCTGGAGCTGCATGCCGAGCGGAACGGTGACGCGCAGAACTTTCGGCTCGCCTTCCGGCTCGAATAGCTGAACGATCGCGACCGGCATGCCGTTTTCCAGGCGGCCGTCCTTGGTGAGCACGCAGACCTGCCGATTGTTGGTCTCCGGACCCTTGCCGCACACCTTGAGCCACGGCGAATACATCAGTTGCGGCATTTGCTGCTGCGGCTCGGCGGCCTGCTGTTGCGGAGCGGGCGGCGCGGGCTGCTGGGCTTTTTGCTGCGCCGGTTTCGCCGGAGCCGGCTTCTTGGCCGTCGCCTTGGGCGGCTGTTGCGCGAGCGCCGGCGTCGCCATCGCCATGCTCGCGGCCAACAGGCCCGCGGCGGCAAAAGCGGCGGTCAGCGCCCGGCCCAGCGGCCGGGCCGATGCGTTCCGATGATCCATTGCAATTCGTCCTTTTTCCTCGCCCCGCTCGCGGCCTGGGCCCCCGCCGGGCGATGGTTTGGTCGCCCGGGTCATCCCCGTGAAATACGGCGGGAGAGTGACACTTACGGGCTGCCTGATAGCCGATATTGCGCCTGCAATAAAGCCACGAATGCACCGAAAATGCCGGGCCGGTGGTGCATCGCCCCCTGTGATAAATTGCGCGAAATTGGAACCGAATCGCATCCGACCCCTCCTCCCGCCAGGCCGTTCCCCGGCCGCGCCGACGCAATGGCGGCCGTCGCGTCGCGCCCTGATGCTTGGGGCGGTCGCAGCGGCGAGCGGGCTGCGCATCGGGGCGGCACGGGCGACAGGCATCCGCCACGCGATCGCCATGCATGGGGAGCCGGCCTGGGGACCCGATTTCAGCCATCCAACCTACGCCGACGCGGCAGCGCCCAAAGGCGGCCAACTGGTGCAAGGCGTGCTCGGCACTTTCGACAGCCTCAATCCACTCATCGTCAAGGGACTGCCCGCCGTCAACATCCGCAGCTATGTGATCGAGAGTCTGCTGGCGCGCGGCTACGACGAGCCGTTCACGCTCTACGGCCTGCTCGCCGAAGGCGTGGAGACCGACGCCGCGCGCAGCTATGTCGCCTTCACCATCAACGCGGCGGCGCGCTGGTCCGACGGCAAGCCGGTGACAGCGGACGACGTGATTTTCTCCTGGCAGCTTTTGCGCGACCGTGGCCGGCCGAATTTCCGCATCTACTACGCCAAGGTAACCAAGGCGCAGGCGCTTGACGCGCGCACCGTGCGTTTCGACCTTGCCGGCACCGACGATCGGGAACTGCCGCTGATCATCGGCCTGATGCCGGTCCTGGCCAGGCACGCGGTCAATCCCGTCACCTTCGAGGAGACGAGTTTTGCGCCGCCGCTCGGCAGCGGGCCCTATACGGTTGCCGCGGTCACGCCCGGGGAAAGCGTCGTATTCAAACGCGACCCGGACTACTGGGGACGCGACCTGCCGATCAATCGCGGCCTGTGGAATTTCGACAGCGTGCGTTTCGACTACTACCGCGACGGCAACACTCATTTTGAGGCGTTCAAGAAAGGCCTCTACGATGTGCGCGCGGAGACCGATCCCGGGCGCTGGCAGACCGCTTACGATTTTCCGGCCTTGCGCGCAGGCCATGTGGTCAAGGAGGAATTCCCCTACGGGCTGCCCAAGGGCATGGACGGGCTGGTGTTCAACACGCGCCGCGCCATGTTCGCCGACATGCGCGTGCGCGAGGCGATCCTCAATCTGTTCGATTTCGAATGGATCAACCACAATTACTTCTTCGATCTGTACAAGCGAACGGCGAGCTATTTCGACGGCTGCGATCTTTCCGCTCACGGTGTGCCGGCCAATGCGCGCGAACGCGAATTGCTGGCCGCCTTTCCCGGCGTCGTGCGCCCCGACATCATGGACGGCAGTTGGGCGCCGCCGGTCACCGACGGGTCCGGTCGCGATCGCGCCGGATTGCGCCGGGCCTTTGCGCTGTTCGCCGCCGCCGGCTACGCGCTCAAGGGCACCAGGCTGGTGCACACGGCAAGCGGTAGGCCGTTCGCCTTCGAAATCCTCACCACCACCCGCGATCAGGAACGCCTCGCGCTTGCCTTTGCACGCAGCCTCAAGCAGGCCGGCATCGACGCGCGCGTGCGCAGCGTCGATGCCACGCAGTTCGAGCGCCGGCGCATCATGTTCGATTTCGACATGATGCAGTATCGCTGGGAGCAATCGCTGTCACCCGGTAACGAGCAATTGTTTTACTGGGGTTCGGCGGCGGCAAGCGAGGAAGGCAGCCGCAACTATATGGGCGTCAAGTCGAAGGCGGTCGACGCCATGATCGCCGCCATGCTTGCAGCCGAAAGCCGCGCCGATTTCGTTTCCGCCACCCGCGCGCTCGACCGCGTGCTCCTGTCCGGCTTCTATGTGGTGCCGCTTTATTTTCCGCCCAGGCAATGGATCGCGCGCTGGACACGAATCAAGCATCCCGCAAAGACTTCCCTGTTCGGCTATTTGCCCGAAACCTGGTGGCACGGGGACGCCAAATGATCCTGGGCGAGGCGGCACACGGCGGCGACCGTTTCACGCTCGACGATCTGTTCCGCCGCGCCGGCGTGCGCCGCCCCGACGCGCCGGCGCTGATCGATCCGCCCAATGCGGCGAGCATCGCCGGCGCCGCGCCGCGCGCCATGACCTTCGCGCAGGCCGACCGCGCAATCTCCGCGCTTGCCGCAAGGTTGCGGGCTCTGGGCGTGCCGACCGATGCCGTGGTCGCGATTCAGCTACCCAATACCGTTGCCGGCGTCATTGCGTTGCTCGGGGTGATGCGGGCGCGGCTGATCCCGGCGCCGCTGCCGCTGTTGTGGCGCAAGCAGGAGATGGTGGCGGCGCTGTCGCGCACCGGCGCCAAGGTGATCGTCACCGCGGCGCAAATCGGTGCGGCTGCGCCCGCCGAAACCGCCATGCAAGTCGCGGCCGAGCTGTTTCCGATCCGTCACGTCTGCGGCTTCGGGCAAGGCCTGCCCGATGGCGTGGTACCGCTCGACGATTGCCTTGCTCCCGGGGTGCCGGATTTCTTCGCGCCGCCGGCGCGGCTGGGCAATCCCGGCGCGCATGTTGCCGTCATCAATTTCGACGTTACCGGCGAGGGGCTCGCCGCGATCGCGCGCAGCCACAGCGAGCTGATCGCGGGAGGGCTTGCGGTCTATCTCGAAAGCGGCGTGGCGGAAGATGCGGGCATCCTGTCGGCAATTCCGCTCGGCTCGTTTGCCGGCATCGCGCTTTCCGTGCTGCCCTGGCTATTCTCCGGCGGCACGCTCGCGCTGCATCACGGCTTCGACCCGGCGGTATTCGCCGCGCAGTGCCGCACAAATGACCTCGCAAGCGTTGTCGTACCGGGACGTGCATTGACGCCGCTTGCCGGTGCCGGGCTGCTCGGGCCGCCGCTCAAAACAATTCTCGCGCTGTGGCGAGCGCCGGAACGGCTTGCCGCCGCCAGACCATGGAAAGGCGACGCGGCGCTGGTCGATGTCGCAAGCTTCGGCGAGGTTGGTCTTCTGCCGGCCCGGCGCGGACCTGACGGCCTCGCGCTGCCGATCCCGCTGGGCACCGTCACTACGCCGCGCGGCGCTGCCGGCGCACTTGCGGCGATCGAGACGGCACGCGGCAAGACCGGGACGCTGACGCTGCGCGGCCCCATGGTGCCGCCGCTCTCGCCGGATGCGGACGGTTTTGTCGACACCGGTTTTCCCTGCCAGTTCGCCCCGGACGGCGCGAGCCTGACCGTCACCGGTTCGCCCGCCGGGCTCAGCGCGGTCGGCTTCTATCGCTTCCGCCAGCGCGAGATCGATGCCGCGGTCGCCGACGCCGATGCGGACGCCGTCATTGCCGCCCTGCCCGACGCTGCGCTCGGGCTCAGGCTTGCCGGCAGCGCGCGCGATCCCGCCGCCATCGCCGCCGAACTGCGGGCGCGCGGCGTCAATTCGCTCATTGCCGGCGCATTTCGCCCGCGCGGCAAGGCGAATGCCGCGTAATCTCCGGTTGTCGTTGACGAGCTATTAATCGGCCGCCGCTAGGGTTGCGCCGTATCTGTTCTGTAACCGCGTGCGTGCGCTCTATGTCGCTGCAAGGTCCGATGATCGTGGTCGCCGACCAGCCGGCGGCCGATCTGGTCGATGCACTGGGCGCAGCCGGTGCCTTTCCGATCGTCGAAACCAAATGGGCCGATGCGCCGACCGCCTTTGTCGCGGTCAAGCCGGCTGCGGTGGTGATCGCGGACCCGGGCCCGCCGCCGAGCGAATCCGCCGCCCGCATGCTCTGCCTGCAGATTGCCACAGCCAAAGGCACTATCGTTCCGGTGATCGCGCGCGCCCATGGCGATCAGGAAGCCGCCATCCCTCTTGCCCTGCCGGCCGACGCCGCGCTGCCGGTCGAGCGGCTGATCGCGCGCCTGCAATCGGCGATGCGCGTGCGCGCCCTTCACGCGACGGTTTTGCGCCGCATCGAGATGTCCGGCGGGCAAGGCGGCGAGTTGCCGCCGCTGCCGGTCGGCGATGCGCTCGACGATGCAACCGTATTGATCGTCGGGCGTGGCCCGCTTTATCCCCAGCTCAGCGTGGCGATGGGCGAGCGCGTCAAGATGCTGGGCGCGCTCAGCGTGGAAACCGCCGCCAAGCACCTCAACGCGCGCGACATCGACGGCATCGTGGTCGGCGACGGTTTTTCCCCGCGCATGGTGGAAGCGTTTCTCACCGTGCTCGCGCAGGACACCCGCTTCCGCGACATTCCGGTGGCGGTCATCGGCGAAGCGCCGCCCAAATTCGCCGACGCGCTTCCCAATATCGACCACGTCGACGGCGATCCGGCGCGGCTCACCGCGCGCATGGTGCCACTGGTGCGCATGCACGCCTTCGAGGCGCGGCTCAAGCGCATGTTAAAGTCGCTCGACGCCGACGGCATATTCGATCCGCAAACCGGCCTGCACACGCCGGAGGCATTCTGGCGCGAGCTCGAGAAGACGGTCGCCGATACGACCGATCGCGGCACCGCGCTTTCGCTCGCGCGCTTTTCCTTCGATGCGCCGCCGGAAGAACGCTCCGGATTCGATGGCGCCCGCCTGCTCGCGCGGCTTATCCGGAGCATCGATTTCGCCTGCCGCGACGACGACGGCGCGATCCTCATTGCTTTTACGCAGACCGATCTGCGCAGCGCGCATGTCGTTGCCCGGCGAATCGCCGGCGCGCTCAAGGGCACCGTGCCGGCGCGGCAAGGCAGCGCCGAAATCGCCGCCCATGTGACGCTGGCGACGTTCAAGCCCGGCGATACCCGCGACAGCCTGATGCTGCGGGTGCTGCCCCGAGAGGCGGTTGCCGCCGAGTGATCCGATGATTAGGTTAGCTTGTCAGGAGCGAACCTATGGCTCAGCCACCGATCAATATCGACGTCGTGTCCGACGTCGTCTGCCCGTGGTGCTTTATCGGCAAGCGCCGCCTGGAAAAGGCGATTGCGCTGCGGCCCGGCGTCCCGGTCGAGGTGCGCTGGCACCCCTATTTCCTCAACGACTGGATCCCGCAGGAAGGCATGTCCCGTCGTGAATACCTGACCAAGAAATTCGGTTCGCCCGACCGCTACGTCGAAATCGCCCAGCGCGTCATGGCGGCGGCGGCCTCGGAAGGCCTCGTTTACGCCGTCGACAAGATCAACCGGCAGCCGAATACGCGCGACGCGCATCGGCTGATCCGCTGGGCGGACAATGTCGGCAGGGCGAGCGCCATGAAGCAGCGGCTGATGGACTATTATTTCACGCAAGGCGCCGATCTCAGCAAACGCGAGACGCTGGTGCAGGCGGCCGTCAGCATCGGCATGGCTGCCGCCGACGTGCGCCGGGCATTGGAGAGCGACATCGACGTCGCCGAGGTCGACCAGGAAGCGCAAGCCGCCAAGGCGGCCGGCATCGAAGGCGTGCCCTGCTTCATCTTCGACCATAAATTCGCGGTCACGGGCGCGCAGCCGGCGGAAGCACTCGCCGCCGCCATCGACCGCGTCGTGCAGATGCCGCGCGACGCCGCCGAATAACGGTATCGTTCCCGCGCCTGCCGGCCTCCGAGTGACCAACCGATTGATTTCCGGCCATCGATGCGCCAGCCTGCGTGACCTTGCCGTAGGAAGCCGGCGTGAAGGAAAGCGGGACATACGATTTCATCGTCGTCGGCGCAGGCAGCGCGGGTTGCGTTCTGGCAAACCGGCTGACGGCATCCGGACGTCACAGCGTCCTCTTGCTGGAGGCGGGCCCGCGCGACCGCAATTTCTGGATTCATATCCCGCTCGGCTACGGCAAGCTGTTCACCGACCCGCGCAACAACTGGTGCTACGCCACCGAGCCGCAGCCCGGCTGCGCCGGGCGCGCGGTGATAGCGCCGCGCGGCAAGGTGCTCGGCGGCTCGAGCTCGATCAACGGCATGATCTACATCCGCGGCCAGGCGGACGACTTCAACCAGTGGCGCCAACTCGGCAATCCCGGTTGGGGCTTCGACGACGTGCTCCCCTATTTCCGCAAAGCGGAAGCAAACGAACGCGGCGCGGACGAAATGCACGGCGGTGACGGTCCGCTTTCGGTGTCGAACCAGCGCGACCAGCATCCGCTGGCCCTCGCCTTTGTCGAGGCCGCCGTGCAGGCCGGCTATCCGCGCAACAACGATTTCAACGGAGCCTCGCAGGAGGGCGCCGGCCTCTACCAGACGACGACCCGCAACGGCATGCGCTGCTCGACCGCCAAGGCTTATCTCAAACCGGCGGCCCATCGCGGCAATCTGCGCGTCGTGACCGGCGCTTTGACCACGCGCGTTCTCTTCGAAGGCCGCCGCGCCACCGGCATCGAATACAGCGTCGCCGGCGAAGTACATACGGCGAGGGCCGCGCGCGAGATCGTTCTGTCATCGGGCGCCTATAATTCGCCGCAGCTCCTTCAGCTATCGGGCGTCGGACCCGCGCCGCTGCTGCAATCGTTCGGCATTCCGGTCGTCGCCGACATGCCGGGGATCGGCGAAGGCCTGCACGAGCACTACTCGGGCCGCATCGCCCTGCGCTGCCGCGAACCGATCACCGTCAACGATGCGGTAAACGGCTGGGCGGGCAGCATCAAGGCGGCACTGCGCTACGCCCTGTCGCGGCACGGCGATCTCGCGGTGTCGGCCATTTCCGCCGGCTGCTTCGTTCGCGCGCATCCGCTGTCGGAAACCCCGGACGCGCAATGTTCCATTGCGCTCTATTCGGCGGATTCGATCGGCGGCAACCTGCATCCGTTTCCCGGCGTCACCGGCGTGTGCTCGCTGCTGCGGCCGGAAAGCCGCGGCTATGTGCGCATCAAGTCGGCCGATCCGCGGCAGGCCCCCGCGATCCATCCCAATTATCTCGGCACCGAACGCGACCGCGAAACCGCCGTCGCAGGCGTCAAGGCCATGCGCCGCATTTTCCGCGCGCCCGCCATGGCGCATTACATCGCCGAAGAGATCGAGCCGGGCGACACTTGCGAGGACGATGACGAGCTTCTCGATTTCATCAGGCGGCGCGGCAGCACCACCTATCATCCGGTCAGCACCTGCCGGATGGGGCAAGACCCGCTGGCGGTCACCGACGAACGGCTGCGCGTGCGCGGCTTTGCCGGGCTTCGCATCGTCGATGCCTCGATCATGCCGGCGGTCGTTTCCGGCAACACCAACGCCGCGACCATCATGATCGGGGAAAAAGGCGCCGACATGATCCTGGCGGACGCGCGCGCATAGCCTGCGCCCTATGCCGCCTTGGCCTGCCCGGCGATGCTGGCGAGCTTGCGCAGGATCGCCGCGGTGCCTTGCAGGCGATCGCGCGGCTTCTCCCAGTCGTCGAAGAAGACGAGTTGCTGCGCCTTGGCGTCCTTCGGATCGGGCCGCATGCGCACCGATGAGCCCTGCTCGCGGATAAAGGCGATCAGCCCTTCCGGATTGCCGAACGTGTTGTCGCGGAACGACAGCACCGCGCCCTTCGGACCAGCCTCGAGCTTCTCTACGTTGGCGCGCCGGCACAATGCTTTAATCGCGACCACCTGTAGCAAGTGTTCGACTTCGCCGGGCAGCGGACCGAAACGGTCGACCAATTCCACCGCAAAGCTGTCGATGTCGCGCTCGTCCTCGATCTCGGCGAGGCGCCGGTAGAGCGCGAGCCGCACCGACAGGTCGGCGACGTAATCCTCCGGGATGAGCACGGGAGTGCCGATGGTGATCTGCGGCGACCAGCGGTCGGCGGCCGGCGCGCTGATGCCCGCCTTCAGGCTGAGCACCGCCTCCTCCAGCATCTGCTGGTAGAGCTCGAAGCCCACCTCCTTGATGTGGCCGGACTGTTCTTCGCCCAGCAGATTGCCGGCGCCGCGAATATCCAGATCGTGCGAGGCGAGCTGGAAGCCGGCGCCCAGCGTGTCGAGCGATTGCAGGACCTTCAGGCGGCGCTCGGCCTGCGCGGTGAGCGCGCGTTTTTCCGGCAGCGTGAACAGCGCATAGGCGCGCAGCTTGGCGCGCCCCACCCGTCCACGCAATTGATAGAGCTGCGAAAGGCCGAACATGTCGGCGCGATGCACGATCAGCGTGTTGGCGGTCGGAATATCGAGGCCGGACTCGATGATGGTGGTCGACAGCAGCACGTCGTATTTGCCGTCGTAGAAGGCGGTCATAATGTCGTCGAGCACGGTCGGCGGCATCTGCCCGTGCGCCACGCCGACGCGCATTTCCGGCACGTGCTTGTCGAGGAAATCCTTGGCGCCGGCGAGGTCCTGGATGCGCGGGCAAACGTAAAAGGCCTGTCCGCCGCGGTATTTCTCGCGCAGCAGCGCCTCGCGCACCGTCACCGGATCGAACGGCGAGACGAACGTGCGCACCGCCAGCCGGTCGATCGGCGGCGATGCGATGATCGAGAGATCGCGCACGCCGGTGAGCGCAAGCTGCAAGGTGCGCGGGATCGGCGTCGCAGTGAGCGTGAGCACATGCACTTCCGAGCGCAGCGTCTTCAGCCGTTCCTTGTGGGCGACGCCGAAATGCTGCTCCTCGTCCACCACGAGCAGCGCCAGATCGCGGAACTTGATCGTCTTGCCGAGCAGCGCATGGGTGCCGACGACGATGTCGAGGTCGCCGGAGGCTAGCCCCGCTTTGGTGGCGGCAAGCTCCGCCGCCGGCACCAGGCGCGAAGCGCGCCCCACTTTGACCGGGAAGCCGCGAAATCTGTCGCTGAATGTCTTGAAGTGTTGGCGCGCCAGCAGCGTGGTCGGCACCACCACGGCGACCTGGCGGCCTTCGATCGCGGCGACAAAGGCGGCGCGCAGTGCCACTTCGGTCTTGCCGAAGCCGACGTCGCCGCAGATCAGCCGGTCCATCGGACGGCCCGAGCCGAGGTCCTTGATGGTTGCATCGATCGCGGCAAGCTGGTCGTCGGTTTCCTCATAGGGGAAGCCGGCGCAGAATTCGTCGTAGGCGCCCGGCGCGGTAACGAACTTCGGCGCCTCGCGCAGCATCCGCTCGGCGGCAACCTTGATCAGTTCGCCGGCGATCTCGCGAATGCGGCTTTTCATGCGCGCCTTGCGCGCCTGCCAGTTGCCGCCGCCGAGCCGGTCCAGATCGACATGGGTCTGTTCGGCGCCGTAGCGCGACAACAAGTCGACGTTTTCCACCGGCAGGAACAGCTTGGCGCCTTCGGCGTAGTGGATTTCCAGGCAGTCGTGCGGCGCCCCCGCCGCCATGATCGGCTGCAAGCCGGCAAAACGGCCGATGCCGTGATCGACATGCACGACGAGATCGCCGGGCGCGAGGCTCGTTGCTTCGGCGATAAAATTTTCCGCGCGGCGCATGGCGCGGCGCGGGCGCACGAGGCGGTCGCCGAGAATATCCTGCTCGCTGACGATCGCGGCGGCATCGGTTTCGAAACCTGCCTCGATGCCGAGAACGGCGAGCGCGACCGCCGGCCTGGGCAGACTCAAAGCCTGCGGCCAGGCGCCGACGGACGTCAGATTGTGCAGATTGTGGTCGGCGAGGACGTGGCTCATGCGCTCGCGCGCGCCTTCGCTCCACAGTGCGATCGCAACCCGCTTCCCGGCCGCCTGCAAGGCGAGAACGTGGCTGCTCACCGCCTCGAACACGTTGGCGCCAGGCTCGGCGCGCTCGGCCGCGAAATTGTGGCCGGCGCGCGCGCCGACGTCGACGACGCCCGCTCCCTCCGGCAAGGCAAACGGGGTCAACCGCGCCAGGGCCGCCGCATCGAGCCGCTGTCTCCATTCGAGTTCGCCGAGATAAAGCCGTGCCGGCGGCAGCGGCCTGTAGGCCGGCGTCACCCCGTCTTTCAACGCCTCGCGGCGCGCGTCGTAATAATCGGCGATCTGCGCGAAGCGCTCATGCGCCGCGTCGTCCGCCAGATGTTCGAGCGCGATTGCCGTGCCGGGCAGATAGTCGAGCAAGGTTTCCAGCTTGTCGTGGAACAGCGGCAACCAGTGCTCCATGCCGGGATAGCGGCGGCCCTCGCTCACCGCCTCGTAGAGAAGATCGTCGGGCGTGGCTGCGCCGAACTCCGCGACATAGCCGGTGCGGAAGCGGCGGATGGTTTCCGTGATAAGCTGGAATTCCGCAACCGGCACCAGATCGAGCCCGCGCAAGGCGGCTTCGCTGCGTTGCGTCTGCGCATCGAAACTGCGGATGGTCTCCAGCGCGTCACCGAAAAAATCCAACCGCACCGGCATGTCGATGCCGGGCGGATAAAGATCGAGGATGCCGCCGCGCACCGCGTAGTCGCCCGGCTCGCGCACGGTCGAGGCGCGGGTAAATCCGTTGAGTTCGAGCCAGGTCTGGATGCCCGCCATGCCGGTGACATTGCCGGGCGCGACCGAAAGCGCGTGCGCGGTCATGAAGGCGCGCCCCGGCACGCGCTGCAAGGCGGCGTTCACCGTGGTGAGCAGAACCGATGGTTTGTCGCGGCCCTTGACGCGCGCAAGGCGCGACAAGACGGTCATGCGCTGCGCCACCACCGACGCATTCGGCGAAACGCGGTCGTAAGGCAGGCAATCCCAAGCGGGGAATTCGAGCGTCTGGACATCGGGCGCGAAGAACGCGAGCGCGCGGGCGAGCTGCGCCATGCGCTGGCCGTCGCGGCAGACGACGCAAAGCGAAATCGCCGCCGCATCGGCGCGCGCCGCAACCGCCCGCGCCAGATCGCCGAGCATCAGCCCTTCGGCGCCGTCGGCGACCTGCGCCAGCGTGAGCGGCGCTCCGGGTTTCAGCAATTCGGCGGGCGAGCTAGCCATCGTCGCTCACGCCGGCATGATGGAAATCGCGCAGCCGGCGGAACAGCGCCGTGTCGATCGCCGCGGGCGCCGGCTGCGAACCGTTCACCCAGGAAAAAATCTGCTGATCGGGGACGTCCAGCCATTTTTCGTATTCGTCGAGTTCGGCCTCGCTCAACGCCGCAAGCTGCGCGTCCGCGAAACGGCCGAGCACCAGGTCCATCTCGCGGATGCCGCGATGCCATGAGCGGAATAGAAGGCGCCGGCGGCGCAGGTCCAGCCCTTCGTTCGTAATCCCCTTCCCGGTCATGCCGACGCTCCAACGCCAAAAACCCGGACGGGCCGGGCGCGGGTTATATAGAGCGCCGCCGCTCGATTGTCATGGCCGGGCCTGTCCCGGCCACCCACGCCCTGCATTTGGGTCGGGCAAGAAGGCGTGGATGCCCGGCACAAGACCGGGCGTGACGGAAAAATCTCTGCAATGATGACGCCATGCGTCCGCTCGTGCTCAGCCCGCTGTTTGCCTCGCTGACCAGCCTTTCCGGCGTCGGGCCGAAGCTGGAAAAGCTCTATGCCCGCCTGCTCGCGCGCGAAGCGCCGCGGCTCATCGATCTTCTCTTTCATTTGCCCTCGGGCGCGATCGACCGGCGCGCGCGGCCAAAACTGCGCGACGTGCAGGCGGGCCAGGTGGTCACCGTGGCGGTGACGGTCGACGATCACCGCCCCGCCCCGCCGCATCGTTCGCGCGCGCCCTACCGCATCTACGCCCATGACGACACCGGCGACATCACGCTGACCTTTTTCAACGCGCGCCGGGATTATCTGGAGAAGCTTTTGCCGATCGGCGAGATCCGCTACGTCTCCGGCACCGCCGAGTTCTACGACGGCACACTCCAGATGGTGCATCCCGACCGCGTGGTCGACGAACAGGGCTTCGCCGCGCTGCCACTGATCGAACCGGTCTATCCGCTCACTGAAGGTCTCGCGCCCGGCAATGTGCGCCGCGCGATGGAAGCAGCGCTGGCGCGGCTGCCGGATCTCGCCGAGTGGCAGGACGAGGCCTGGGTCGCGCGCGAGCGCTTTCCCAGCTTTGCCGGCGCGCTGCGCCATTTGCACCGGCCGGGCCAGCCGCACGACATCCTGCCTGAGAGCCTGTCCTGGACGCGGCTCGCCTATGACGAATTGCTCGCCGGCCAGCTTGCGCTGGCGCTGGTGCGCGCGCATCTGCGCCGGCAGGCCGGCCGCGGCTCGGCGAGCGAAGGCCGCCTGCGCGCCCGTGTATTGAAGGCGCTGCCTTACGCCCTCACGCACTCGCAGCAAAAAGCGGTCGATGACATCATCGCCGATCTGGCTCGCCCGCAACGCATGTTGCGCCTGCTGCAAGGCGACGTCGGCTCCGGCAAAACCGTGGTGGCGTTGATCGCCGCCGCCGCCGTTATCGAGGCGGGACGGCAAGCGGCATTCATGGCGCCGACCGAGATCCTCGCCCGGCAGCACCTTGCGACCATCGCACCACTCGCGGAAGCCGCGGGACTGCATGTGGCGATCCTCACCGGCCGCGAACGCGGCGGCGCGCGCGCCGAGATCCTCGATCGCCTGGCGCTCGGCGACGTCGATCTGCTGGTCGGCACGCACGCACTGTTCCAGGAAGACGTCGCCTTCCACGATCTCGCGCTCGCCATCGTCGACGAGCAGCACCGTTTCGGCGTGCACCAGCGGCTGGCGCTTGCGCAAAAGGGCGAGGCGGTCGATGTGCTGGTGCTCACCGCGACGCCGATCCCGCGCACGCTGGTGCTGACCTATTTCGGCGACATGGATGTCTCCGAATTGCGCGAAAAACCGCCCGGCCGCCAGCCGATCGACACCCGCGCCATTCCGCTTTCCCGCATCGAGGAGGTCGAGGACGGCGTCGGCCGCGCCCTGCAAGCGGGCCAACGCGCCTATTGGGTCTGTCCGCTGGTCGAGGATTCCGAAAAGATCGATCTCGCCGCGGCCGAGGCGCGCTTCGAGGAATTACGCAAGCGTTTCAGCGCGACAATCGACCTGGTGCACGGCCGTATGAAACCCGCGGAGAAAGACGCGGCCATGGCGCGCTTTGCCGCCGGCGAGACGCAGTTGCTCGTCGCCACCACGGTGATCGAAGTGGGCGTCGACGTGCCGGAAGCCACCATCATGGTTGTCGAGCACGCCGAACGCTTCGGGCTCGCGCAACTGCACCAGCTGCGCGGCCGCATTGGGCGCGGACCCGGCCATTCCACGTGCCTGTTGCTGTACAAGGCGCCGCTTGGCGAAAGCGCCAAGGCCAGGCTCGCGATCCTGCGCGAAACGGAAGACGGCTTCCGAATTGCTGAGGAAGATTTGCGCCTGCGCGGCGAAGGCGACCTGCTGGGCACAAGGCAAAGCGGCCTGCCCGGATTCCAGATCGCGCGCATCGAGACCCATGGCAAATATCTCGGCGCGGCACGCGACGACGCCGCACTCATTCTGTCGCGCGACGCGACCTTGACGACACCGCGCGGCGCGGCGCTGCGCCAGTTGCTCTATCTGTTCGGCAAGGACGAGGCGATCAAGCTGATCCGGGCAGGATGACGCCGCCCGGCCGAGCGGCCGCCGCCCGGCAATCAATCGCGCAACTTGTCAGTCCACTTTCTCGGTCTTGCGCGCCGCCTGCGCGGCTTTCGCGCTTGCCGCAAGCGTGGCGAGCTTTTTCTGCGCCTCGGCGTCCGGCTGCACCATGCCGGCCGAGATCAGCAGCGTCATAGCGTTCTCGACAGAGATGTCGAGCACGATGAGATCCTTGCGCGGCACGTAGAAGAAAAATCCGGTGGTCGGGTTGGGCGTGCAGGGCATGAACGCCGAAATATGCTCGGCTTGCGGCAGCTTGTTGGCGATATCCCTGCTCGGCGGCTGCGACAGGAACACCAGCGACCACATTCCCGGCGCCGGAAATTCCACCAGCGCCACCTGGCGGAAGCTCGAGCCGCTTTTGGAAAACAGCGCCTCGAATATCTGCTTCATGGTGTTGTAAACGGGGCGCACGATCGGCATGCGGTTGAGCAGGCTTTCGCCCCAGCCGACCATCGTGCGCCCGACCAGATTGGCGGTGAGAAAGCCGAGCAGCGTGAGGACGACGAAGGCGAGCACCAGGCCGGTGCCGGGGATCGGCCAGGGCAGATAGGTTTCCGGCCGGTACACCGGCGGAATCAATGGGCGCACCAGATCGTCGACCCAGTTGACGATCGACCAGATCAGCCAGACGGTAACCGCGAGCGGACCGGCGACGATCAGGCCGGTAAGGAAATAATTGCGCACGCGGCCGGCGACACTCGTATGCGATGCCGCCGCTACGCCGGCGGACGGCGCCTCGCCCGGTTGCTGGTCGATCTCGGCCATGGCGACAGTCTATTCCACCGTCACCGATTTCGCGAGGTTGCGCGGCTGGTCGACGTCGGTACCGATGGCCACGGCCGTGTGATAGGCCAGCAACTGCACCGGAATGGCATAGACCAGGGGCGTCACAGTCGCGGCCATATCCGGCAACACGATGATTTCCATCGAATCGACCGGCGCTTCCATGGCCCCCTTCGCGTCGGTGACCAGGACGATCTTGCCGCCGCGCGCGGCGACTTCCTGCATATTCGACACCGTTTTCTCGAACACCTGGTCGTGCGGCGCGATCACGATGACCGGCATGCTCTCGTCGATCAGGGCGATCGGCCCGTGCTTGAGCTCGCCGGCGGCATAGCCTTCGGCGTGAATGTAGGAGATTTCCTTCAGTTTTAGCGCGCCTTCCAGCGCGATCGGGAAGCTGGTGCCGCGGCCGAGATAGAGCGCGTCGTGAACCTTGGCGAGATTGCCGGAGAGCTGCTCGATTTGCGGTTCGAGCGCCAGCGCCTGCGCCATGTGGCGCGGCACCTCGATCAACGCGCGCACCAGTTTTTGCTCGTCGACAGCCGATAATTCGCCGCGCGCGCGCCCTGCCGCAATCGCAAGACACGCCAATACGGCAAGCTGGCAGGTGAAGGCCTTGGTCGAGGCGACGCCGATCTCCGGCCCCGCCAGTGTCGGCATCACCACGTCGCTTTCGCGCGCGATGGTCGAGGTCGGCACGTTCACCACCGACAGAACATGCTGCCGGTGCTCCTTGGCATAACGCAGCGTCGCCAAAGTGTCGGCGGTCTCACCCGACTGGGAGATGAAGATGGCGAGGTCGCCTTTTTCAAGCGGTGCCTCCCGGTAACGGAATTCGGAGGCGATATCGATTTCCACCGGCAGCTTGGCGAAGCGCTCAAACCAGTATTTCGCCACCAGCCCGGCATAAAACGCGGTGCCGCAAGCCGACAGCGACAGGCGCTTGAGCTGCTTCCAGTCGAACGGTAATTTACCAGGCAGCACAACCTTTTCGGTAGTCATGTCAATGTAATGCGCGAGCGTGTGGCCGACCACCTCGGGCTGCTCGTGGATTTCCTTGGCCATAAAGTGCTTGTGGTTGCCCTTGTCGACCAGTTGCGCGGACGCGGTCGACTTGATCACCGCGCGCTCGACCTTGCGGCCCTGCTCGTCATGGATTTCGACGCCCTTGTGGGTCATGACCGCCCAGTCGCCATCTTCGAGATAGCTGATGCTGTCGGTGAACGGGGCAAGCGCGATCGCATCCGAGCCGAGATACATTTCGCCGTCGCCAAATCCGATGGCGAGCGGGGAGCCTTTGCGCGCGCCGATCATGAGGTCGTCTTCGCCGGCAAACAGGAAGGCGAGCGCAAACGCGCCGCGCAGTTGTTTGAGCGCGGCCGCCACCGCCTCGACCGGCGCCTTGCCCTTCTGCATCTCGTCGGTGACCAGATGCGCCACCACCTCGGTATCGGTCTCGCTGTTGAATTTCGACCCGTTCCTGGAGAGCCGGTCGCGCAGTTCGCGGAAGTTCTCGATGATGCCGTTATGGGCGACCGCCACCCGGTCCGTGGCATGCGGATGCGCGTTGCTCTCGGTCGGCTTACCGTGGGTTGCCCAGCGGGTATGGCCGATGCCGATGTTGCCGGCGAGCGGTTCGCGCGCCAGACGCTTTTCGAGCGCGGCGAGTTTGCCCTCGGCGCGCCGGCGCGCCAGCGTGCCATGGTCAAGCGTGGCGACGCCCGCGGAGTCGTAGCCCCGATATTCGAGGCGCTTGAGCGCCTCGACCAGATGGCCGGCGACCGGTTCGCGGCCGATAATTCCGACGATTCCGCACATCCCTAAGGGTGATCCCCCTTGCTACAGGCTCGCTTTAACCGGTAGCGGCAAGCACATGGAAATCAAAACGCATTTCGCCAGATAACAGCGGCGAAGCGGAATCGGCGAGCGCGGTTCTCTGCCTCATTTCGTGGGCGTTTTCGCTTTCGTTTTGCCCAAGGCCTTGAGCTGCCGCAAGCGTTTAGCCCAACCTTGCTTAATCGTCTGCTCGCCGCGGTTAAGCGCCAAAGCGCCTGCCGGCACATTCTTGGTTACTATCGACCCCGAGCCGATATAGGCGTCGTTGCCGATCTTGACCGGCGCCACCAGCGCCGAATTCGAGCCGATAAAGGCCCGCTTGCCGATATCCGTCCGGTGCTTGGCGGCGCCGTCATAATTGCAGGTGATGGTGCCGGCCCCGATATTGGCCTCGGCGCCGACCCGCGCATCGCCGATATAGGCGAGGTGATTGGCCTTGGCGCCGGCCTCGATTTTAGCCTCCTTCACCTCGACGAAATTGCCGATATGCACGTCCGCCCCCAGTTCGGCGCCGGGCCGCAATCGCGCGAACGGGCCGACGCGCGCGCCCTTGCCGACATGGGCGCCTTCCAGATGCGAAAAGGCGCGGATGGTGGCGCCGTCGGCAACCGTAACGCCGGGCCCGAACACCACATTCGGTTCAATGGTCACGTCCTTGCCGAATTTGGTGTCGGCCGACAGGAACACCGTGTCCGGCGCCATCATCGTGACGCCGGCCTCGAGCGCCGCGTCACGCAGCCGCTTTTGCAGGACTGCTTCCGTCTCGGCGAGTTGCGCCTTGGTGTTGATCCCGCGCATTTCGTCCTCCCCGGTTTCGATTGCGGTTACCTTCAAACCCATGTCGCGGGCGATGGCGACCGCGTCGGTCAGATAGTATTCGCCCTTGGCGTTTTCATTCTTGATCCGTTCGAGAACGGCGAGCGCGGTTTTTCCGGCAAGCGCCATCAGCCCACCATTGCAGAAACCGATTTTTCGCTCCGCCTCGCTCGCATCGCGTTCCTCGCGGATCGCGATGAGTTCGTCGCCGTGCATCAGCAGCCGTCCATAGCCGGAGGGATCGGCCGCCTTGAAGCCGAGCACCGCCACCGCGGCGCCGCGCGCCAGCGCGCCGCGCATTCGGCGCAGCGTTTGCGGCCGCAGCAGCGGCGTGTCGGAAAACATCACCAGAACATCGTCCGGCTTGTGGCGCAGCGCCGCACGCGCCGCCAAGGTTGCATCGGCGGTGCCGCGCCTTTGCTTCTGCTCGAATATCATCGCCTTAGGCGCGGCCGTGCGCGCCGCGGCGGCAACCTGCGCATGACCGGGCCCGACCACTACGGCGATGTCCCCGCCGCCCGCCTCGATCGCGGCGGAAAGCACGTGCGCGAGCAGCGAACGGCCGCCGATTTCGTGCAGCGCCTTCGGCCGCGTCGAACGCATGCGGGTGCCCTCACCGGCAGCCAGCACGATCGCAAGGCACGTTCGCCGTTTTCTCTTTTTTCCGCTCACGGAAATTCCGTCCTTGCGGCGTTGCTTGAGAATCGCGCAAGCCTTTCGAGGGCGCGCCGTGCTGCTTAGCCGGTCGCGCCTCGCAATGAAAGCGTGCTTTGCGGGATTCTGCTAACGTTTTCAACGATGTGATTCGCCCGATCGAGAGGCTGCCCATGGCGAACAAGCGCCTGCCGCTGGAACCCGATTTGCCGAATATCCGCAGTCAGGCGCGCCGGGCGGGCCCGCTGCGGCGGATGTTCGGCTGGGGCAGCGCGGCGACCGTCGCGCTCGCAGCGCTCGCGCTCACCACGCAAACCGAAGCCGGCGGCAAGCGGCTGCAAATCGCGCTCGCCTATATCGGCGAGCCGGTCCGCGCGGTCGCGCAAATCCCGCGCGCGAACGAAAACGAGGCGGAAACGCAACGCCTCGCCGCGCAGTTGCGCGACCTCGCCGCCGACCGCGAACGGCTCACCGCGCGCATCGCCACGCTTGAGCGCAATCTCGAAGATGTGACCGGCTCGATCAAACAACGGGCCGACAAGGCCGACGCCCCCGCGACGCCGCCGCCGGTCGCGACAGCCGACAGCCCGCCGCCGATGCCGAGCGCGCCGGCAGTCGAGGCGGCCGAACAGGCCGCATCGCCAGCGTCGTTGCCGGCCCTCAAGCCATTACGGCCGCCGCCCGTGAGCGAAGCCGCTTCCGCCGATCCCCCGCCCCCGGCAGACCCCAAGATTGCAGATGCCGCACCCAGGCAGGCACCGGAACTCGCGCAACCCTTGCCGGAACCAATTCCGTTGCCACCGGTGCGTGTCGCGGCGGTCGCGAACGAAACCGCGGCTACGCCGTCGCCGACGAGGCCGGAATTCGCCATCGATCTCGGCGGCGGCGTTACCGTCGAAGCGCTGCGCATTCATTGGGCGGCGATAAAAGCAAGTTACGGGCCGCTCCTGACTGGTCTGCATCCGGTCGTTGCGGCACGATCGCGGCATCCCTCCGGGGTCGATTATCATCTGCTGGCGGGGCCGTTACCGACCGCCGCGGCGGCGGCGCAGCTATGCACCCACTTGCCGCCGACCCGCACCAGTTGCCGGCCGGCGCGTTTCAGCGGCGCGCATCTCGCCGAGCATTGATTGTCGCCATGCCGGTCCGCCGGCATACTCCGCGCATCGACCGGAAACCGTCATGAAACTGTTCCTGCCGAGCGCCCGCGCCACCAATTTTCTGCTGATCGTCGGCTTCTGTTCGCTCGGCTACGCCCTCTATATCCGCTATCTCGCGATCGAGCAGTCAACTGTCAGCCTCGCCTGCGCCGCCGGGCTCGACACCTGGCTGTGCTTCACCCGCCGCGTCACCGTCACCCTGTTCGAGCATTCGGTATTCGGCGCGGTCGCGCTTGCGGTTGCCGCGCTCAATCTGTGCCGGCCGTCGCTGATCCTCTTCGCCGCGGCTCTCGCCGTCGCCAGCTTCGGCATCGTTCTTTATAACGTCGCCTTGTCGGCGCTCGCCATCGGGCTGCTGGTCCTCAGCTTTGCCCGTCGCGCACGCGTAGCAGACTGAGCGCAAGCGCAACCAGCGCCGCGCACAGCCACAGCGATTGCCAGTTCGCGAAGCTCTCATTCAGCACGATATAGGGCACCGACAGCGCGAGCATGCCGGCGGCGATCCATTCGGAAACGCCGTGGCTCCCGGTCGGCCGCGGCAACGCTGCGCTGTTCACGAAGAGCGGCACGATTGCCGCCGTCAGCGGGGCAAACGGAAAATCGCGGTAACGCGGGTCGAATACGAGGCCGAGTGCGGCCATGATCGCCAGCAGCGTCGTAGCGATCGCGAGTGTGCCCACGGCCATGGTCAACGGATCGCGCACGCGTTCGCCGGCTGGACCGAGCAGGCGCGAAAAACGCGGCAGCGGCACGCCGCGCATGATCGCCGCGCTCAGGACAGGGGGGGTGAAAAATGCGGCCGCCGTAAAAGCAACCGAGCGCACCCACCCGCCAAGGCCGACGGATTCGATCGGCACATTGGCGATCGCCCAGCCGATGAGCGCGCCGCCGGCAACGGCATTTGCCGTCACCGCAAGCCAACGCACGCCCGGCGCGTCGCCGCGTCGCGCGGCAAACGCCGCAGCGAATATCCCGAGCGCGAACAAAATTCCGCCCGCCGCCTGCCAGCGCCACAATGGATGATTGGACACCGGCTCGCCCCAGGCGAATTTCGGGTCGCGCGAGCCTGCGTCGATGAGGCCCCAATGACCGCCGACCGCGCCTTCGAGCGCGCGCTTCCATGGCTGGTCATAGGCCTCGATCACGTTGACGTGGAAATTCTCGCGCTTTGCCAGCGCCAGCACATCCTGGATCACGCGCGCCTGGTTCGCCGGCGAAGGCAACGCGCCCTCGCGCATTCGGCCTTCGCTCGGCCAGCCGACCTCGCCGATCAGCACTTCCTTGCCGGGGATGGCGGCGACCACGCGGCGGCGAATGGCGTCGACATGCGCGGCAGCCGCGTCTGCGGAAACCGGAAAATCCTCCCAATAGGGCAGGATATGGATCATAACGAAATCGGTGGCGGCGGCGACGTCGCGGTAGCGCAGCCAGTATTCCCACACATCGGCATAGGTCACCGGCACCGGCACCCGCGCCTTCACCGCGCGAATCGTGTCGGCGAGGTCGGTCGCCGTCATGTCGCCGCGCAGCAGCACCTCATTGCCGACCACGAGGGCGCGGATCGTGCCGGGGTATTGGTTGGCGAGCTTGACCGCGTTCTCGATCTGAACGCGATTTTTAACCGGATCGTTCGACAGCCAAAATCCCTGCATCACCTTGAGGCCGAGTTTGGCGGCAATGGGCGCCACGTGCTCGAGGCCCTGATCGACGGCGTAGATGCGGACGCAATCGGTCAGCCGGGCGAGCTGCCTGAGATCCTCCTCGATCTGGGCGGTCGGTATGACGGCGCTCGGATCGAACGGCGTCTGTAGCCCGCGGAACGGGGCATAGGACAGGCAATACAGCTTCTCGCCGGGCTTGAGCGGCGATGACGGCATCGGCACCGCGGCGCCAAGCCAGGCCCAAATACCGGCGATAACCACCGCCGACAGGGCGAGGCAGGCTAGACCAAGGCGCATTGCGCTTAACCCGGTTTGGCGAGGCGACGGTACCCCCGGACGGCTTATAGCGGGCGCCCGGTGCTGCCAAGATCGCCCTCGGTCTTAAGCAAACGCCATGCAAGTGCTGGACAAAGCCTTGCCGTTGAGGCCAAGCTTTGTCGCCGGAAATTCCCGCTTCAGGCGGCGGTTTGGGTAGAGCGTTCGCAATCCTTAAGGCCAGCAGCGCCGGGACGGCCGGCATAAATCGCCGCATTGGCGTCCCAATCCGGTCGCACAAACCGGTACAGCGTGGGCGGGCGGCCTTCATCAAAACCGGCGGAAAAATGCCGAAAGTCGAATTGTTGCGTCTGTTGCGTGCCGGGTTCTGCGTTGCGGCCCTCAGTCTTGCCGCGACCGCCGCATTCGCCCAAAGCGGCGATCTCAAGCAGCCGAGCCAACAGAAACCGTCCGGCGATACCGCCAAGGAAGGCCAGAAAAGCATCGACGAAATCGCCGAGGCGGCACGCCTGCTCACCGGACCGGCGGGAAACCCGGAATGCGTGTGGTTGGGCCGCCGGGTGGTCAGCCTATTATGGCGCGACGACCTCGATACCGCCTTCCGCCATCTCGACCTTTACGACCGTTTCGGCTGCCCAAGCTCGCATATTCAGGCCACGTTCCGCTGCGTTGTCCGGCAAGGCAATATCGACCCCAAGTCCCAAGACAGCCTGAACGGCCGGGTGCACAGCTGCTGGCTCAATCCTGCGCTCAGTCCGGCGCCGGCAGCGGCCGCCAAGTCGCCCGCCGCCACGTCCGGCGGAACCGCCGAGCGCTGATCCGCGTTTCCTAGGCGTAAAATTCATGAGCGCGCCATGCGCTTGCCTAGGATTTGCCATGTCCGCTCATTACTTGAATGGACACCTGATACCGAGCTATTCTGCACTGCAACAGAACGAGCTTCGGCTGGGCCCAGGGGACGGGCTCAAGGGCCTGAAATTCCGCCCCATTTGGTCTTAAGGCTATGCGCACCGTCGCTGCCGTGATCGCCCTCGTGGCGTGCGTGCATGCCGGCCTGTGGGCTCTCGCGCAGGATCATTTGAGTGCTGCCGACGTCGATGGCCAGCTCGCCAGCGTGTCTTATGCGCCGTTTGGCGGCACCGCCCACCCCGATTCCGGAACGCAAGCCCAGGCCGCCCAGATCCGCGCCGACCTCAAGATGCTGGCGCCCCTCACCCGCGCCATCCGCACCTATTCGTCGACCGGCGGCGTCGAACTCGTCCCCGGCATCGCCCAGGAATTCGGGCTGCGCGTCACGGTCGGCGCCTGGATCGACAAGCACCAGGACCGCAACGAGCGCGAAATCCGCTCGGTGATCGAGCTCGCCAGGCGGCATAGCAACGTCAACGGCATCATCGTCGGCAACGAAACCGTTTACCGCGGCGAGCAGAAGGTTTCCGACCTGATCCCGATGATCCAGCGCGTCAAGCGCGCGACCAACGTGCCGGTGACCACCGGCGAAATCTGGCACGTCTGGATGCAGCATCCCGAATTGGTGTCGGCGGTCGACTACATCGCCGCGCACATCCTGCCTTATTGGGAAGGCTTCTCCGAAGGCCAGGCGGTCGATCAGGCGATCCTCATCTACGACAAGCTGCGCGCCGCCTATCCCGGCAAGCGCATCGTCATCGCCGAGTTCGGCTGGCCGAGCGCCGGCTACAATCTCAAGAACGCGAACCCCGGCCGTCTCGAACAGGCGATCGTGCTGCGCGACTTCGTTTCGCGCGCCGAGGCTTACGGCATCGACTACAACATCGTCGAAGCCATCGACCAGCCGTGGAAAATATTCGAAGGCGGCGTCGGTCCCTATTGGGGCCTGTTCGACGCCGCGCGCGAACCGAAATTCGCCTGGAGCGGCACCATCACCGATCCCGATCACTGGCGGCTTGCCGCCATCGCGTTGCTGGTAAGCGTGCTCCTGTCGTTGCCGCTTTTGGCCATGCACGCGGTAACGCTGAGACAAGCCGCGACGCTTGCCACCGCCGCCAACGTGGTGGGTGCCTGGTCGGCTGCCGTATTCGCTTTTTGGAATGGCCACTATTTCGTGCCGGGGGCGGCCTTCGCGCTCGGCCTCGGCGTGCTGCTGCTGGTCCCGCTGGTGGTCATCGCGCTGGCGCGCATCGACGAACTCGCCGCCATCGCGTTCGGCCGCAAGCCGTTGCGGCTGATCGAGGCGCCGCCGCTGGCGCCCGAAGCGGGCGCGCCGAAAGTCTCGATCCACATTCCGGCCTGCAACGAGCCGCCGGACATGCTCAAGCAGACGCTGGATGCGGTCGCGCGTCTCGATTATCCGAATTTCGAATGCGTCGTGGTGATCAACAACACGCTCGACCCGGCGCTTTGGCGGCCGGTCGAGGACCACTGCCGCGCGCTGGGCGAGCGCTTCAAATTCGTCAACGCCGAGAATTTACAGGGCTTCAAGGCCGGCGCGCTGCGGCTTGCCATGGTGCATACCGCGGCCGACGCCGAGATCATCGGCGTGATCGACGCCGACTATGTCGTCGCGCCGGCCTGGCTCAAGGACCTGGTGCCGGCGTTCCGCGATCCGTCTGTCGGCCTGGTGCAGGCCCCGCAGGACCATCGCGACGGCGAGCGCAGCGTGATGCACCACGCCATGAACGGCGAATACGCGGGCTTTTTCGACATCGGCATGGTGCAGCGTAACGAATACAACGCCATCATCGTGCACGGCACCATGTGCCTCGTCCGCCGCGCGGCGCTGGAAGCCTCGGGCGGCTGGTCGAGCGACACGATTTGCGAGGACACCGATCTCGGCCTGACGCTGCTCGAGAACGGCTGGCGCGCGCATTACACCAACAAGCGCTACGGCCACGGTCTGCTGCCCGACAGTTTCGAGGCCTACAAGAAACAGCGTCACCGCTGGGCCTATGGCGGATTCCAGATCGTGAAAAAACATTGGCGCCGCTTCCTGCCCGGCGCGAGCCGCCTCACCGGCGACCAGAAACGCGAATTCGCGCTCGGCTGGCTCAACTGGCTCGGCGCGGAAACCCTTGGCGTCGCGGTCGCCGTCCTCAACATCGTTTGGGTGCCTGTGGTCGCGTTCCTCGACATCGCGGTGCCCGACCGCATTCTCACAGTTCCGATCATCGCCACGTTCACCGTCTCGCTCATGCATTTCGTGACGCTCTATCGTCTGCGCGTGCGCACCGGCCGGGGCCAGTTGACCGGTTCGGTGGTCGCCGCCATGTCGGTGCAATGGACGGTGGCGCGGGCGGTCGGCTTCGGCTTGGTCAAAGACCACCTGCCGTTCGTGCGCACGACCAAAGGCGGCCTGCGCCGCCCGACCGATTTCCACGCTTTCTGGGAGGCGGTGCTGGCCGCCCTGCTGCTGCTCGGCGCCGGCGTGCTCGTCGCCACCAACGTCAAGGACGTGCGCGAGATCAATATATTCGCGCTGGTGCTCATGGTGCAGAGCCTGCCGTTTATCGCGGCGGTCGGGCTCGCGCTGTTCGAGCGCACGCGGTTCAACGATTTCGCCTATTGGCGCGTGCTCGAGGCGCGCCTTGGCGAACTTACCGCGCGGCACCCGCACCGCGCGCCGGCGCAGGTGCCGGCCTCAACCCCGGCCAAACCGCCCGAACTTGTGTCGTAGGCCGCAAGCGGCGCCGTTGAACCATTGCAGATTGGCGCGCCGCGGCACCTGATATTAAACTGCCGGTTGCAAGAAATGGTCGCGTGATAAATTCGCCCAAATCGCGGGGGGAAGCCGTTGAACGCCGCCACGAATCCGCCGGCCGGCCAAGCCGGGCCGAGCGCTCCCAACATTACGAGCAAGGATTTGCTGCGGCAGTTCTGGGCCGATGCCTACGGCAAGGAAGTGCAGACGGCCGCGACTTACTCGTACACCTGGCTGGCCGACCAATTCGGTCACATCTGCCTTGGCATCATCATCGATTTCCTTGCCACGCTGCTGTGCGGCTTCGTGATGGTGGAACTGGGTTTGCGCCCCAAGCTCCATCTCAACACCGGGCTTGTGCCAGGCCTGCTTCTTACCGTTTGCATCGTCAGCTATTGGGAATGGAGCGCCTATCGCAGTTCCGTGAAGCAGGCGACCGGCGCGTTTCCGCTCGATACGAAATTGCTGCGCAACAACGCGCTGGTCGCGGCCGGTTATATGGCGCTGGGCGCGGTGCTCGGATTTGCATTTCATCTGCCGGCGCCGTGGGCGCTGAGCATCGCGGCAGCGGTGGTGGTGGTGGCCATCCTGCTTGCGCCGCCGTGGCTGCGGCAGAAAATCATCTGGCAAAAGGCATCGATACCCTATCTGTTCCGCCTCGCGGACGCGGCTCCGACCGTCAAAGACCGCGACGCCAGAATTCTGCAATCCCTGATCGACGGCGGCGCACCGCCGATCACCTCACCGTATCAGGTGGTGGTTGGCGGACCGATCGGATCCGGCCGCAGTTCCATTGCCGCCGGAATAGGAACCGAGTTTGCGTTCAAGCAGAACAAAGTGCGCTATCTCGGTCTCGACAGCCTGCTCGAATTCGCGACCAACGTCACGGGCAATTCCTATCCCGACGATCCGGGACCGACGACAATTTCATATTGGCCATGGAGCGAGGCCCAGGTCGTCATCATCGACGGCGTCGGACCGTTGATCGCCGCCAACGAGCCGGGACGCGAAGCCAACCTCGAACGGTTTAACAGACTGCTGCAAAGCGATTTGAAGTCGGTCGCCGGCGTGCTCAAGCGCTGTCACACGGTCTGGGTCATCGGCGACCTTTCGCCGCCGCCGCCGAGCGGAAAACTGGGCGCCGTGCTTGACGATTTCGCCAAGGCCGTCGCCGCTTATTGCGACAGCCGGAACGATGCGTTTGTCGTCGAGCTTGACTCGCCGCCGGCGCGCACGGCCGCTTCACGCCGGATGCTCGGCAGTACGCGCGGCGTGCCGCTGGTCACGAATATACGGGGCGTGCGGCGCGTCAGCCGCGGCTCCTGAGTTCGACTGATTGCGCGATTGCGCGTCAGCCCGGCAACGCCGTCTCGACCAGTTTCACCCAATACGACGTGCCGAACGGGATCATCTCGTCGTTGAAATTATAGGCCGGGTGATGCAGGCCGGCACTGTCGCCGTTGCCGATCCAGATGAAGGCGCCGGGCCGCGCGTTGAGCATGAAGGCGAAATCCTCGCCGCCCATCATCGGCGGCAGCGCGGTATCGACTTGCGAGCCGCCCACGATCTGTTTGGCGACGCTTGCCGCGAACTCGGTCTCGCGCTCGTGGTTGACCAGCACCGGATAGTTGCGCTTGTAGGTGAGCTTGGCCTTGGCGCCATAGGCCGCCGCGGTCCCCTCCACCACCTGGTGCAGCCGCTTTTCCAGAAGGTCGCGCACGTCCGCGGCAAGACTGCGCGCAGTGCCGCGCAACTGCACGGTTTGCGGAATGACATTGTCGGTATTGCCGGCATGGAACATGCAAATTGAAACGACCGCCGATTTCAGCGGGTCGACGTTGCGCGCAACGACCGACTGGATGTTGTTCACGATCTGCGCGCCCACCAGCACGGTGTCGACGCCGAGATGCGGGCGCCCGGCATGGGTGCCGAGCCCTTCGATGTCGATCAACACAAAATCCGTCGCCGCCATCATCGGACCGGCGCGGATGCCGAACTGGCCGAGCGGCATGCCGGGATAATTGTGCATGCCGTAAACCTCGCCGATGCCGAAGCGATCCAGCATACCGTCGTCGAGCATGGCTTTTGCTCCGGCGCCGCCCTCTTCGGCCGGCTGGAAGATGAGCACCGCGGTGCCGGCGAAATTACGCGTCTCGGCAAGATAGCGCGCGGCGCCGAGCAGCATCGCGGTGTGGCCGTCATGGCCGCAGGCGTGCATTTTGCCCGGCACCGTCGATTTGTACGGGAGGTTCGTCGCTTCCTCGATCGGCAGCGCATCCATGTCGGCGCGCAGACCGATCGCCTTGCCGGATTGGCCTTTGCGGCCATGGATGACGCCGACCACGCCGGTTCGCCCGAGGCCCGGCACCACCTCGTCGCAACCGAACGCCTTGAGTTTTTCCGCCACACTCGCCGCCGTGCGCAGCACGTCGTATTGCAGTTCCGGGTGGGCGTGCAGATCGTGCCGCCATTCGGCGATTTCGCCGGCAAAGTCGGCGACGCGGTTGACAACCGGCATACTGGATCTCCTGTGAATGGCCAGTGTAGCAAACTGCCGGGCCCGGACGCGAGTTCAAGAAACAGGCTAATCCCGCCCGTGGCGCGGGCAGATTTGCTTGACCCGGGGGACCCGCACCCCTACACAGCCCTTGGCGCGCGATGGTCGAGGAACCGGCGGTTTTTGGGACCCGATCGGCGCATGGTGACGAGCGCGTAGCTCAGGCGGTAGAGCAACTGACTTTTAATCAGTAGGTCATGGGTTCGAGTCCCATCGCGCTCACCAATAAATCCCGCAACCCTTTCCGGCTGGCATCGACCAAGCAAGTTCAATCTGCTCGTGCGCAGGCCCGCTGCGCCCATTCGAGCTGTCGCCGGTTACCCAACAGCGACATGTGCAACCTTGACGCAGCTGCCCGGGCGGGAATTGCGCCGCGGACCAGGTTATGAAACAGGTGAAGGCGCGACGGACCCGAATGCCCTCCCCCCGGATAATCCATGATTGAACTTATTCACGACCTCGCGCTTGCGACATTGATGGCCTGGCTCATAGGCGTGGGGGCGCATGTCCTGCGGCAGCCTTTGATCCTGGCCTATCTCCTCGCCGGATTTGCCCTCGGTCCGTCCGGTCTGGAATGGGTCAAGTCGCGCGAATCGATCGCCACAATCGCCGAACTCGGCTTGATTTTCATGCTGTTCATGATCGGCCTGGAAATCGACCTGAAAAAGGTTGTGCAGGCAGGCCGCGTCATCATCGTCACCGCCGCCGCGCAAATCATCGGCTGCTGCGTGCTCGGGGTGCTTGTTTTTGTCGCCATGGGACTGCCCTTCGGCGCAGGCCGCTGGGATGCGCTTTACCTTGGCGTCGGCGTCGCGCTGTCGAGCACCGTCATCATCGTCAAGCTGCTCTACGACAAGCGCGAGCTCGATACCTTGCCGGGCCGCGTTACGCTCGGCGTGCTCGTGTTGCAGGATTTGTTCGCCATCCTGTTCCTGGCCATTCAGCCGGGCCTCAACGACTTGCGCATCGACGTGATCTTTCTGTCGGTCGGCCGCGTCGCGCTTCTCGTCGCCGCCGCGCTTTCGATCAGCCGTTTCATCCTGCCGTTCCTTTTCCACCGCATCGCGCGCCTGCCGGAACTCGTGCTCGTCGGCGCGCTGGCGTGGTGCTTTTTTGTCGGAGAGCTTGCCGACTACCTGAAACTTTCGCGCGAGATGGGCGCGCTCGTCGCCGGCGTCTCGCTGTCGACATTTCCATATGCGCTCGACGTCACCGCGCGGGTGACGGCACTGCGCGACTTTTTCATTACCCTGTTTTTCGTCGCGCTCGGCATGATGATCCCGATACCGAGCGGAACCGTCGTTATGCTCGCAATCGTCGGCGTCGTGTTCACGCAAGTGAGCCGCTACGTCACGGTCTTTCCGCCGCTCTACGCGATGAAGCAGGGCCTGCGTGCGAGCCTGCTGCCCGCCATCAATCTCGGCCAGATCAGCGAATTCTCGCTGGTGCTGATTCAGGTCGGCGTGCAGTCGGGCCAGACCACGCCGGAGATTGCCAGCGCCGCCTCGTTTGCCTTCGTCGTCCTCGCCGTATTGAGCACCTTCACGATCACGCACAGCGACGGCCTCACGCGCAGTGCGGTCGGCTTCCTCAAACGTATCGGCGTCCACGACCTCGATTATGAAAGCAGCTTGGCGGCGGCCCAAACTGACGGGGAGCGCAAGCGCCGCATCTTGCTTCTTGGATTTTACCGCGCCGCCAGTTCGTTCCTGAGCGAGCTTGAGCGGCGAAACGCGGAACTTCTCGATCACATTTGCGTACTCGACTTCAATCCTGTCGTCTTTCACGAGCTACAGACGCGCCCCGTGCGGGCGATCTACGGAGACATCGCCAACGCCAATACGCTTGCCCATGCCGGCGTCATCGACGCGGAAATCGTCATTTCCAGCGTGCCGGATTCCCTGCTTAAAGGCACGACCAACGAAAAGCTCGTGCGCTACGTCCGCGCGGTCAATCCGACGACCAAAATTGTGGCAACGGCGGAAACATTCGCGCAGGTGGACGAATTGTATGCCGCCAGCGCCGATTATGTGACCGTTGTGCGATTGGCCGAAGCCAACGAACTCATCGAGATCGTGGCTGCCGCCGAAGACGGGTTGCTCGACCAATTGAGAGAAAAGCTCGAGCCGCGCCTGCGCGATCGGCGCGAGGTGCTGCCGTAGCATCGGGTGCCGCGTCAAAACCTGATGGCCGCTGCGGCACTTTGAAGCGCGTAAATTTTTTTATTCATGAAACTTTTGCGTTACGGCCACCACAATTTCATCCGAGCGTCTCGGCATCGCCACGGTTGCCTTCTACGCCTTGCGTCCGAGGGGACGATGACCGGAGGCCGAGACCATGCAACTCCAGACCGACAGGGCGACGCTTGCCGCTATTCGTTCGTTTTCTTCGCCGGTGCGCTGCCCGCATTGCGGCGACTGGATGGTCGCACCGCTGGTGTCCGAATTCGTCGAAGGCGGCGAGATTCGTCACCATTGGGAATGTGACAATTGCGGCGAGTCTTCCACAACCGCCATCCCGCTCACGACCCATTGACCGGGACGAATCCGGAATAGGCGCTAAGGTGCGGTGTTTGCTAGAATAGGCTGCTTGAGGCCTGATTCAAGGAGGGCACGAACATGACACCGAGCGTCCTGCGCACCGCCGTGACCGCATTTGCCGTCGCCGGTGCACTCGCCTTTGCCGCGCCGTCGATGGCGGCGATGATGACTTTCAAAGCCAACCTCAAGGGCGCCAGCGAGGTGCCCCCGAACACGACCCCGGGAACCGGTTCGGTCACCGTAACGTATGACAGCGACAGCAAGAAGATCACCTGGAAGGGCAGCTATAGCGGCCTGACCGGTCCGGCCACCGCCGCGCATTTCCATGGACCGGCGCCGGCCGGCAAGAACGCCGGCGTCATGATCCCGATCGCGCCTGCCACCAGCCCGCTGGAAGGCTCCGCCACGCTCACCGATTCCCAAGCCAAGGCGCTGATGGACGGCGACATGTATGTCAACGTCCACACCGCCGCCAACAAGGCGGGTGAAATCCGCGGCCAATTGACGAAATAGCCGGCTGCAATTCGAACCGAACAGCCCGCCGGGTTCCCCGACCGGCGGGTTTTCCGTTGCCTGTGCCCGATTTCGCGCTCTCGGGCCGCCCCAGCCGTGCCTATTTCTTCGGAATTCCGGCCTTCACAATGACATCGTCCCATTTCTTGATGTCGGATGTAAGCCGGCCCATCATTTCCTCCGGCGTCGAGGCATGCGCGACCACGCCGACCTTTTGGAACTTCTCCTTCACGTCCGGCATGGCGAGCACTTCGTGCATCGCCTTGTTCATGGTCTCGATCACGTCGTTCGGCGTTGCCTTGGGTGCGGCGACACCGTTCCACGACACCACCTCGAAGCCCTTGACACCGGACTGATCGACCGTCGGCACGCCGGGCACGACCGGCGACGGCTGCGGGCTCGAGGTCGCCAGAATGCGCAGCTTGCCGTCATTGACCTGGCCCTGCACCGCCGGCGGGAACTCGACCAGCATCTGCACGTCGTTGCGCAGCAGCGCCACCACAATGTCCGGAGAGTTCTTGTACGGCACGATCTGCACATTGAGGCCGGCCATCGACTTGAACAGCTCGGCGCCGAGGTTCTGCGTACCGCCGACTGCGATGGTGCCGATATTCAGCTTGCCGGGTGAGGCCTTCGCCGCCTTGATGAAATCGCCGAGCGTCTTGTAGGGCGACTGCGCATTGACCACGAATACGAGGTCGAAGGTGCCGAGCAGCGACACCATCTGGAGATCCTTGACCGGATCGAACGGCAGCTTGTTGAAGGCGGCAACGCTGATCGCGGTGCCGTTTGTGACCAAGCCCATGGTATAGCCGTCGGCCGGCGCATTGATCACCGCGCGCGCCGCAGCGATCCCGCCGGGGCCCGGCATGTTCTCCACCACCACCTGCTGGCCGAATTTCTCGCTCAGTTTGGCGGCCATCACGCGCGAGGTGACATCGGCAACGCCGCCCGGACCGAACGGCAGCACCAGTTTGACCGGCTTTTCGGGCCACTTCGCCTGCCCCTGGCCGAGCGGCGCGAGCGCCGCCAGCAAGCCGAGCGCCACCGCTGCGGCCAACAGTTTCCTCATCGTGATCCTCCCTTGATTCCTGTCGGTCTTGTTTTTGTTAGCCGAAACCATAAAGCCGGGCGGGATTGTCCACCAGCAAGCGATGCTGCGCCAGCGCCGGTGCGGCAAATTGCGGCACCAGGTCGACCAGGTCCGCCTCGTCGGCCGAATGCGTGGGATTGGGATGCGGGAAATCGGTGCCCCACAAGACGCGCGTGGGCGCAGCGTCCACCAGGGCGTGAGCAATCGGCACCGCCGCAGCATAGGGCGGCATGGAAATGCGCTCGGCCCCGCAGACCTTGATCCAGCAGTTTTCCAGGCGAGAAAGTTCGAGCAGCGCACGCAATGGCGGCTGCTCGACGCCGGCGGCCGACGGCACGCGGCCCATGTGGTCGATGACAAAGGGCAGCGGCAGCGCGCGGATCATCGACGACAGCGGCACGATGTCGGGCGCATCGACATGCAGCACCATGTGCCAGCCGCGCCCCTTGACGCGGTCGACGACGCGGTTGAACACGGCCAGGTCGGGCGCGCCGCCGAGATGCTTGACGAAATTGAAGCGGACGCCGCGCACGCCGCCGGCATGCAGCTTGTCGTAATCGGCATCGGTGAAGCTGTCGTCGACAATGGCCACGCCGCGATATCGCTTCGGGTCGGAGGCGATGCAATCGAGCATCGCGCGGTTGTCGGTGCCGTGGCAGCTCGCCTGCACGATCACTGCGCGCTCGATACCGAGATGGTCGTGCAGGGCGCGCAGCATCTCCTTTGGAGCGTCTTCGGGCGTGTAGCGGCGGTTCGCCGCGTAGGGAAACCGGTCGCCCGGCCCGAATACGTGGCAGTGGGCGTCGGTTGAGCCGGGCGGCAGCTTGAAGCGCGGCTTGCGGCGTTTTGTGAGGTCGAGGGTCGACATGGCTCAGTGACAGCCGGACATGTCGCTGCGATCCTCGGCGCCCGGGCGTTCGTATTGCGCGAGCCACTGGTCGAGCGCCGACGAATGCAGGCCCGAGGCCTGCGCCTGCCGCAAGGCGACCCTCACACAGGCACGCGCAAAGCGATTTTCCGGCCCGAGCGCGCGCGGCGCCTTTCCGCCCGCGAGGGCCGCGGCGATTTCGGTTTTCAGCGTGATCATCTCGGGATCGCCATAGGCCCGCAGCAGCGCCTGAAAGGCATCGTGCCGCGCCGGCTGGAACGGTTTGCTGCGGCCGAGCGCGTCCTTCGCCGGATGCGCTGGATAGACCGAAAGGCACGGCGCCATTCCCTCCGGGATCGGCTCGGTCGCGGCGTGGGTGCGGCGCGCGCTGAGCAATTTGGGCAGCACATGGGTGTGCGGACCTTCCGGGCTGCGCCCGTGCGGCGGCGGGATCGGCTGGAACACCTCGATGCGTCCGCAGCGGCTGGCGAAGACGCGATGCGGATGCACCGCGAGGATCGCGCTCATAGCGGTGCTGTCGGGCGCGAACACGCTCTTGCCAGCCTGCAAGCGCAGCTTTTCGATGGCCGCCGCGTCATCGACCCGGATCATCGCGTCGACGTGGGCAATGGCGAGACCGAGATCGAACAGCGTGCCCGCTTTATCTTCCTCGCGTAGCGCGTCGGCGTCGGGGCCGAGCTCCGTGAGCGTCGCGCGGCCGTGCATCGCGGCGTCTTCGGCCGGCAGACACAGCGTGAAATTCTGGTTCCAGCTTGCGCCCGCCGCCGTTTCGAACGCGACCGGACGCACGCCCGCGCCGAGCGCGATACGAATGCCGCCGCGGGCGGTAACCGCCGTCAGCCCGGCGAGGTCGAGCCGCACCGGCTCGTCGCGGCCGCGGGTGAACTCAGCGATGGCGCCGAAGCTGCCAAGCCCCCAATGGCTTTCCGGATCGGCGAGCTGAGCGGCGAGAATTTGTTCCAGAGATTGAATTTCTCTTTTTGACATTGCCCGTTACACCTCCGCAAGATCGCCGCGCGCCCAGCCTTCCGTCGTCGCCGCATGGAACGCGGCAAAACGTCCTTTGGCGATGGCCTCGCGCATCCCGGCCATCAGCCCCTGATAATAGGCCAGATTGACCGTCGAAAGCAGCACCGCACCCAGCATCTCGTTCGCCTTGGTCAGGTGATGCAGATAGGCGCGCGAATAGCTGCGCGCCGCCGGATGCGCGCTTTGTTCGTCGAGCGGGCGCGGGTCGTTTGCGTGCCGCGCATTGGCGAGATTGATCGCACCGTAACGGGTGAAGGCCATGCCGTGACGGCCGTTGCGCGTGGGCATCACGCAGTCGAACATGTCGATGCCGCGCGCGACCGCCTGCACCATATCGTCCGGCGTGCCGACGCCCATGAGGTAGCGTGGCCGGTCCGCCGGCAGGATCGGCGCCGTTTCGGCAACGATCTTGAGCATGACGTCTTGCGGTTCGCCCACGGCGAGGCCGCCGATTGCGTAGCCGTCGAAGCCGATATCGACCAGCGCCTGGGCGCTCTGCGCGCGTAGCGCGAGATCGTCGCCCCCCTGCACGATGCCGAACAGTGCCCGCCCTGCGCGCACCGGTTCAAATGCGCGCTTGCTGCGTTCGCCCCAGGCAAGCGAAAGCCGCATCGCACGGGCGATTTCATCGCGCGTGGCCGGCAGCTTCAGGCATTCGTCGAGTTGCATGGAGATATCGGCGCCGAGCAGCGCCTGAATTTCGATGGCGCGCTCCGGGCCAAGTTCCACCATGGCGCCGTCGATATGCGAGCGGAAGGTGACGCCGTTCTCGGTCAATTTGCGCAGGGTCGACAGCGACATCACCTGGAAGCCGCCGCTGTCGGTCAGGATCGGCCCCGGCCAGTTCATGAAGGCATGCAACCCGCCGAGCGCGGCGATGCGCTCGGCCCCCGGCCGCAGCATCAGATGATACGTGTTGCCGAGCAGGATTTCGGCGCCGGTCGCCGCCACGGCTTCCGGTAGCAGGCCTTTCACGGTCGCCTGCGTGCCGACCGGCATGAAGGCCGGGGTCTGCACAACGCCGTGCGGCGTGACGACCTCGCCTCGCCGCGCCGCGCCATCGGTCTTCAACAGGCGAAAGGAAAACGGTGGGCTCATGTGCCTGCAGGATACAACAGGCAGGCATCGCCATAGGAATAGAACCGGTAGCCGGCGGAGATGGCATGCGCATAGGCGCGTTTCATTGTCTCCAAACCGCTGAAGGCCGCGACCAGCATGAACAAGGTCGAGCGCGGAAGATGGAAATTGGTCAGCATGAGATCGACGGCGCGGAAGCGATAGCCGGGCGTAATGAAAATCGAGGTTTCGCCCGAAAACGGCCGCACCTCGCCATTTTCACCCGCCGCGCTCTCCAGAAGTCGCAGCGCCGTCGAGCCGACGGCGACAATGCGCCCGCCCTCGGCGCGCAGGCCATTGAGCGCATCGGCGACCTCGGCCGTCACAGTGCCGAATTCGGCGTGCATTTTATGGGCTTCGATGTCGTCCGTCTTCACCGGCAGGAAGGTGCCGGCGCCGACATGCAGCGTCACCTTGCGGATGTTGACGCCCCGCCGCGTCAGCGCCGCGACCAATTCCGGCGTGAAGTGGAGCCCGGCAGTCGGGGCCGCAACCGAACCGGCATCATGGGCGAAAACGGTCTGGTAATCGGCGCGGTCGCGTTCGTCGGGCTCGCGCCGGGAGGCGATATAGGGCGGCAACGGCATGTCGCCGCGCTCGGCTATCGCCTGGTCGAGCACCGGGCCGTGAAAGGAGAATGAAAGGGTTACCTCGCCGCCTTCATCTTTATGTAAAACTTGAGCATCGAGTTCGCCGAGAAAGCAGACCTTGCCTTCGACGCCAAACCGCAAGGTGTCGCCCTCCTGCACCTTCCTGGCGCCGAGAATGAAGGCACGCCAGCGCGAGCCGTCGAGGCGCTTGTGTAACGTCGCCTCGATGTCCGGTTCGTTGGCTCCCCGCCCGATGCGCCGGCCCTTCAGCCGCGCGGCAATGACCTTGGAGTCGTTGACCACAAGGCAATCGCCGGGCCTGAGCAGGTCCGGCAGGTCGCCAATGTGCCGATCATCGAGCCCGTCCGGCCTCACCACCAAAAGCCGCGCCGCATCGCGCGGATGCACTGGCCGCAGCGCAATGCGGTCGGCGGGCAGGTCGAAATCGAACAGGTCGGTGCGCATGGCTTCTTATACCTCCCCGCGCGACGGAGATGTCGGCGCGAAGCGCCGGCTGCGGGTCATCGCCAAAGCAGACCCCGCCCCGGCCGCCTTCGGCGCTCGGCCCTCCCCTGCATGGGGAGGGAAAATCACGCCCCCATGGTCGCCTTGACGATCTTGTCGGGATTGCTCACCGGCTCGCCGCGCTTGATCTTGTCGACGTTGTCCATGCCTTCGATCACGTTGCCCCAGGCGGTGTACTGGCCGTCGAGGAAGCGGGCGTCGTCGAAGCAGATGAAGAACTGGCTGTCGCCGCTGTCGGGGTTTGCCGCCCGCGCCATCGACACCGTGCCGCGCACATGCGGCTCCTTGTTGAACTCGGCCTTGAGCCTCTTGCCGGAGCCGCCCATGCCGCTGCCATCGGGGCAGCCGGTCTGCGCCATGAAGCCGTCGATCACGCGGTGAAACACGATGCCGTCGTAGAACCCCTGGTTCACGAGCTCCTTGATGCGCGCGACATGCCCGGGGGCAAGGTCGGGGCGCATGGCGATCACCACTTTGCCCTTGGTGGTTTCCAGCGTGAGGGTGTCTTCCGGCTTGGCCATTTACGAACTCCATGAGTGACGGTGACGTAAGACTGCACTAAACCGTTTTGGAGCGGCAACGCAATGGTTGCAGGGGCTTACGATGCGGTGGCCGCGGGGGCGCGGGGAACCATTGTCTTCAAGCGGTCGTATTTGCCGTGGCGGAAGCGTTGAACTCCGCCACGATTTCCGCGCAGAAAGCCGATGCGGGTTTGATTGGCACAAGATCGTGCCGGCGATAGAGTTGCCCAAGCGAATCCCAGTCCGCTACGACCTGACGATAGATCCAGCGATAAACCGGCGTTGCCAAAGCGAACGCGATCGCTTGATCGCGCCCGAGAAACGTCGAAGCGGCTTCGATCTCGAGCCAATTGACGACAAGGTGGAGGTAGGTCGAGTACTCATCGTTTGCCCCTTCGGGGATCGTTACCGGCGCGTTGCGATATCGCGCCTTCAACTCGCTATAGAACGGGCCGATCGGGTCGTTGTCGGCGCTGCCAAGCCGCCAAAGATACCAGTGCATCTGCTCGTGCAGATAGGTGCAGAGCAGCGCGCCTTCGCTGTCGCTACGCGTATTGAGGGTCAACACCGGATGGCTGTGTGGGATTTCGTAGGGTGAGATCCGAACCCGCCGCGTGTATTCAAAAGACGCCAAATCGTACGCGCACCGCAGCTTCGTCAGGGTATCCTTGACCCGTTCACAAGCCGCCCGGGTCGGTTCGAGATCGACCTCGATCAGAAAACTGTCTGAATCTTCGGCCATCACACATCCATGCGTAACGCGGCCGAAAGCTCATTTTTTTGCGTCGGCGGCGACCTGCATGCGGATGATCCGGTCGGGATTGGTCACCATGCCGTTCTCCGCTTCCGGTCCCTTCTTGATCTTGTCGATCGCGTCCATGCCGGACACCACCTGTCCGACCACGGTGTATTTGCCGTTCAGGCCGGAATTTTCCGCGTACATGATGAAAAACTGCGAATTTGCCGAGTTCGGATCGGAGGTGCGCGCCATGCCGACCACGCCGCGCACGTAAGGCACGTTGGAAAACTCCGCCTTGAGATCCGGATATTTCGAGCCGCCGGTGCCGTCGCCGCGCTGGCCGTCGCCGGTCTGCGCCATGAAGCCGGCGATCACGCGGTGGAACGGCGCGTTGTTGTAGAAGCCGTCGCGCGCGAGCTGCTTGATGCGGGTGGCATGGTTGGGCGCGATGTCGTTGCGCAGCTTGATGATGACGCGGCCGTATTTGGTGTCGAGCAGGATGGTGTTCTGCGGATCGAGACCGGCCGGCAGCTTGACCTGCGCCAGCGCGGGTACGGCGCAGACGAGCGCGACGACGACGGCGAGAATGCGGATCATGATATCTCCCGGTGAGCTTCGGATTAACGCGCGAATTTCTTTTTCAGCCGCGCCGCGACGGTCGCCGGCACGAAAGCGGAAACATCGCCGCCCATGCCGGCGATCTGGCGTACCAATGTGGCGGTGATCGGGCGCGCCAGCGGCGAGGCCGGCAGGAACACGGTGAGCATCTCGGGCGCCATCGCCTCGTTCATGCCCGCCATCTGCATTTCGTAGTCGAAATCGGTGCCGTCGCGCAGGCCGCGGACCAGCAGCGTGGCGCCGGCCTTGCGCGCGGCCTCCACCACCAGGCCGGAAAAAGTCACGCATTCCAATGCGCAGCCGGCCGCGCGCGCCACGGGCGTGCAGATTTCCTGCAGCATGGCGAGCCGCTCCTCGGCGGAGAACAGCGGCGCCTTGCCGGGATTGACGCCGACCGCCAGCACCAATTTGTCGGCCAGCCCCACGGCGTGGCGCACCACGTCGAGATGGCCGTTGGTGACGGGGTCGAAAGACCCGGCGTAAAGGGCGGTGCGCGGCATGGGCGGGGTCTAGCCCGGGTCATTGCGCCCCGCAAGGCCGTGCCCGCCCGTCCGCGGTGCGCTCGCCTTCCCGGCGCCCGCCGACCCGGCCGGTCGCCGCCCTCGCACCCGCGGCGCCGACCCGCTAAGCTTGTCCGAGGGACGAAAAGATCCCGCGGGGAGGATGTCATGCGCCGGCTGCTGGTTGCGCTCGTTGCAATAACCTTGGGGGCGCCCGCCTGGGCGCAAAGTTATCCGGACCATCCGGTCCGCATCATCGTGCCGACCCCGCCAGGCGGCCCGGTCGACGTCATGGCGCGCCTTGTCGCCAACGGCCTGCAACCGCAGGTCGGCCAGACCGTCTTCATCGAGAACAAGCCGGGCGCCGGCAACACACTCGGCTCGCGGCTCGCCGCGGAAGCCGCGCCCGACGGTTACACGCTGATGGTGTCGTCGGTGAGCGGGCTGATCATGAGCCCGATGATCTTCCAGAACGCCGGCTACGATGCATCGAGCTTCGCACCGATCATGCTTTTGACGGTGACGCCGCAATTGCTGGTGGTCAATCCGAAGTTGCCGGTGAAAAACCTCGCCGAACTCATCGTCTATACCAAGGCCAATCCGGGCAAGCTGAATTATTCGACTGGCGGCATCGGCACGCTGCCGCATCTGGCGAGCGAGCTGTTCAAGAAGATCACCGGCGCGCAGATCGTGCACGTGCCCTACAAGGGCGGCGGTCTCGCACTGCAAGCGGTAATCACCGGCGAGACGCAAATGACGTTCGACACCATCGGCACATCGCTGCCGTTCGTGCGCCAGGGCAAGCTGCGCGCGATCGCCGTCGGCGGCGCCAAGCGGGCGCCCGAACTGCCGGACGTGCCGACCATGGCGGAATCCGGTTTCCCCGCGCTCACCACCGGCGCCTGGACGGCGCTGCTCGCGCCTAAGGACACGCCGGCCCCGGTCATCGCCCGGCTCAATGCTGCCGCCAATGCCGCGCTCGACGCCGAGCCGATGAAGGGAACACTCGCCAAGCTGGGCGCGCAGCCGCAAGGCGGCTCGCCGCAGGACCTCGCCAACTACATGCAGAGCGAAAGAACCAAGTGGACGCCGATCGTCCAGTCACTCAATCTGCATGTGAAGTGACTTGCCAAGTGACCTGCATGTGATGCGCCACGCGGCTAGCCCGGCCGGCGCGCGAGGCTGAGCCAAATGCCGCCGCCGATCAGCACGGCGCCCGACAGGCGCCCGAGCAGCTTGTTGTGCTTGGGCTTCAAGAACCAGGCGCGGCCCAGTCCTGCGGCGACGGCCCAGCCGCAATCGAGGACGCTGCCGAGCGTCACCGAGACAATGCACATCACCAGCAATTGCCGCTCGACCGGCAGCGCCGGGTCAAGAAACTGCGGCAGGAACGCGGTGAAGAAGGCGATGGTCTTCGGATTGGTGATGGCGACGATGAAGCCGCGCCAGGCATGCACATGCGCGGCCGGCGGCAACGGTTCGCGTGTCGCGCCGGCGTGCCGCCAGGCCTGAATGCCGAGATAGACGAGATAGGCGACACCGACCCAGCGCAGATAATCGAAAATCTCCGCCGAGGTTTTCAGCACCCAGCCGAGACCGACCGCGATGGAGCCTACCAGCACGGCATTGCCGGTCGAGGCGCCGGCAACCGTCAACAGCGCCGCCCGGGTGCCCTGCCGGGCCCCCGTCGCCACGATCAACGTAACGATCGGCCCCGGCGTGAGGAACAGCACCACGGTGATGAGCAGGAAAGCGGAAAAGAGGTGATAGTTCATTTCTCGTCCCGGTCATCATCGGTCTCGCGCCGTCGATGACGCCGCAAAGGTGCGTTCAGCCTTCCTACTCGCCCTCTTCTTCGCTCAGCCGCTCAACCGACACCACTTTCTCGTCGTCGGCGGTGTTGAGCACGATCACCCCTTGCGTCGGCCGTCCGGCGATGCGGATGCCGGCAACCGGCGTGCGGATCAGCTTGCCGGCGTCGGTGACGAGCATCACCTGGTCGGTTTCCTCGACCGGGAACGACGCAATCAACGGCCCGGTTTTCTCGCGGATCTTCTTGACGCCTTTCTTGCCTTCCATCACCGCCATCGCGACGATGCCTTTGCCGCCGCGATTGGTGATGCGGTACTCGTACGACGACGAGCGTTTGCCATAGCCGTTCTCGGAAATCGTCAGGACGAACTGCTCGGCCGCCGACATCTCCACATAGCGCTTTTCGCCGAGTTCGATCGCTTTCGTCTCCTCGACCTCGACGTCCTCCTCGCTCTCGACGACCTCCTCTTCGCCGCCGCGGCGCACGGCGCTCGCGCGCTTGAGGTAGGCCGCACGCTCATCCGCGTCGGCCGCCGAATGCCGCAGGATCGACATGGAAATGACCCTGTCGCCATCAGCCAGCGTAATGCCGCGCACGCCGCGCGAGGTGCGGCCGCCGAACACCCGCACGCCGTGTTCGGTCTCCTCGCCCTTGGCGTTGGTGCGGCGATCCGACACGGGAAACCGGATGCACTGGCCACCGCGCGCGGTCAGCAGCACGTCGTCCTTCTCGGTGCATATCTGCACGTCGACGATCGCCTCGCCATCCTCGAGCTTCATCGCGATGATGCCGGAGGGGCGCACGTCGACGAAATCCGATAATTTGTTGCGCCGGACCGTCCCGCTTGTCGTCGCGAACATGAGGTCCAGCGCCGCCCATGAGGTCTCATCCTCAGGCAGCGGCATGATGGTGGTGATGGTCTCACCCTGCTGCAATGGCAGGATGTTGATCAGCGCCTTGCCCTTCGCCTGCGGCGCAGCGAGCGGCAGCCGCCAGACCTTTTCCTTGTAGACCTTGCCGCGCGAGGAGAAGAACAGGAGCGGCGCGTGCGTCGAGGCGACGAAAAGCCGCGAGACGAAATCCTCTTCGCGCACCTGCATGCCGCCGCGGCCCTTTCCGCCGCGCTTCTGCGCGCGATAGGTGGAAAGCGGCACGCGCTTGATGTAGCCGAGATGCGAAACCGTGACGACCATTTCTTCGCGCTGGATCAGGTCCTCGTCCTCGACCTCGGCTTCCTGCTCGGCGATCACGGTGCGGCGCGGCGTGGCGAATTCCGCTTTCAGCTTTGCCAGCTCGTCCTTTATGATGGCCTGGATGCGCGCCCGCGAGCGCAGGATCTCCAGGTAATCGGCGATCTCGGCGGCAAGCTTGTCGAGCTCGGCCTTGATCTCGTCGCGGCCAAGCGCCGTCAGCCGTTGCAGGCGCAGGTCGAGGATCGCCCTGGCCTGCTCGATCGACAGTCGCGCGGTGCCCGCCGGAGAAACCTTGTGCCTCGGATCGTCGATCAGCTCGATCAGCGTCGCCGCCGTCGCCGCCGGCCATTCGCGCGCCATCAAGGCTTCGCGCGCCTCGTTCGCGTCCTTCGAGCCGCGGATCAGTTTGATCACTTCGTCGATATTGGCGACAGCGATGGCGAGGCCGACCAGGATGTGGGCGCGGTCGCGCGCCTTGCCGAGGAGATGCTTGGTGCGCCGCGACACGACCTCCTCGCGGAAGGCGATGAAGGCCGTGAGCATGTCCTTCAGCGTCATCAGCAGCGGACGGCCGCCGTCGAGCGCCACCATGTTGGCGCCGAACGAGGATTGCAGCGGGGTGAAGCGGTAGAGCTGGTTGAGCACGACGTCGCGCTCGGCGTCGCGCTTGAGCTCGATCACCACGCGGTAGCCGTCGCGGTCGGACTCGTCGCGCAGGTCGGAAATGCCGTCGATCTTCTTCTCGCGCACCAGATCGGCGATGCGCTCGACCATCGCCGCCTTGTTCACCTGATAGGGAATCTCGGTGACGACGATCGCCTCGCGCTCCTTGCGGATGGTCTCGAACGCGACCTTGCCGCGCATCACGATGGAGCCGCGCCCGGTGTGATAGGCGCTGCGGATTCCGGCGCGGCCGAGGATGATGCCGCCGGTCGGAAAATCCGGGCCCGGCACGATGTTGATGAGGTCGTCGATGCTCAGTGCCGGATCGCCGATCAGCGCGACGCAGGCGTCGATCAGCTCGCCGAGATTGTGCGGCGGGATATTGGTCGCCATGCCTACGGCGATGCCGCCCGCGCCGTTGACCAGCAGATTGGGGAAGCGGGCCGGCAGCACGCTCGGCTCGCGGAATTCGCCGGAATAGTTAAGCGTGAAATCGACGGTGTCGAACTCGATATCCTCGAGCAGCGCCAGCGCCGGCTTGGCCAGCCGCGCCTCGGTATAGCGTTCGGCCGCCGCCGGATCGCCGTCGACCGAGCCGAAATTCCCCTGCCCGTCGATCAACTGCAGGCGCATGGAGAAATCTTGCGCCAGCCGCACCAGCGCGTCGTAGATCGCCTGGTTGCCGTGCGGGTGGTATTTGCCCATCACGTCGCCGACGACGCGGGCGGATTTCTTGTACGGCTTGTCCGGCGTGAAGCCGTTTTCGTACATCGTGTAGAGGATGCGCCGATGCACCGGCTTGAGGCCGTCGCGCACGTCGGGCAGCGCCCGCGACACGATCACGCTCATGGCGTAATCGAGATATGAGCGCTTCATTTCCTCGGTGATCGAGATCGGACGGACATCGGAAGGACTGGCGTCCCCCGATTTGGGATTTTCGTTATCGGACAATGCTGCTTCCTGCGGCTTGGCTGGCGGTCGATTTTCTTAACTGATTCAGGGTCGCGCCGCCACCGCAAAAGCAGGCGCTTTGTGCGTTAATATTTTATATATTTCAATGGCTTATATCGCATCGCCGGGAACTTTTGCGCGCGCCTGGCGCGCCGCTCGCGGGGCCGCCGCAGCCGCGCCGAACCCGGCACGAATCGCATTGAACTTGATCGCGTCCTATGGGAGCAGTTGGACGCTCCGTCCAATTTCGCTCAGCCGGTGGTCAGCTTGCCGCTCGAATTCCTCATTTCGGCGTTGGTCACGCTGGCCGTCGTGGTCGATCCCATCGGCCTGGTGCCGGCTTTCGTCGCCATCACGCACGGGTTGCCGGAAGGCGCGCGCCGCAAGGTGGCGCTGCGCGCCTGCCTCAACGCCGCAGCCATCCTCGCCGGCAGCGCGCTGATCGGCGATTGGCTGCTGCGCACATTGTCGATTTCGCTGCCAGCGTTCCGCATCGCCGGCGGATTGCTCTTGTTCTCAATCGCTTCGGAGATGGTCTTCGGCGTCCGCATCGAGCGGCAATCGCGCGAAGCGGAAGAGGCGATCGACGAGCACGTGCGCAACATCGCCGCCTTCCCGCTCGCCATTCCATTGATGGCCGGCCCCGGCGCGATCACGGCCGCGGTCCTGCTCGCCGGCCGCGCCGGTGGCGACCCGTTGCATATGGGCGTGCTGCTCGGCGTCATCGCCGCGGTGCTGGCACTGTGCCTCCTGGTATTCCTGCTCGCCGCCCGCATCGCGCGAATGCTGGGCGCGACCGCCAATGTCGTGCTCTCGCGCCTGCTCGGCGTGCTGCTGGCAGCCCTCGCCGTGCAATTCGTGATCGACGGCGTGCGCGCCGCGCTCGCCTGAGCGTCACGAACCGAATACGACCGCGTGCATGATGCGGCGCCGCCACGCGCCGTTCAGAACGGAATTTCGTCGTCCATCTCGGCCGACTTGCCGGCGCCGGCCAGCGCCGGCTTGCGCTCGCGCGCGGGGCTCGGTCCGCGGTCGCCGAAATCGCTATCGGGCATGTCGGCCGCCCCCCCCCCGCCGCGCGTGTCGAGCATGGTGAGTTGCGAATTGAAGCCTTGCAGCACCACTTCGGTCGAGTAGCGGTCGTTGCCGTCCTTGTCCTGCCATTTGCGCGTCTGCAACGCGCCTTCCAGGTAAACCTTCGAGCCTTTCTTGAGATATTGCTCGACGATCTTGCACAGGCCTTCGTTGAAGATCACCACGCGGTGCCACTCGGTTTTTTCCTTGCGCTCGCCGGTCGCCTTGTCGCGCCAGCTCTCCGAGGTCGCCACCCGCAAATTGGCGATCGGACGGCCGTCCTGGGTCCGGCGGATTTCCGGATCCGCGCCGAGATTGCCGATGAGGATTACCTTGTTGACGCTACCTGCCATGATGCTCTCCGCCTGCTCTCCGCGTGGCGATGTGCGCAGGCGCGTTTTTCCGCCGCCGCCGCTCGCCGGTGATGGGGCCGCCTGCCGCGCGCGACCCGTTAAATCAATTCAACCACCCTAGACCTCGGCCCCCGTGCGGCAAGCGTGTTCGGCCTTAATCCACAGGGCTTCTGGCGCATCCGTCCGGCGCCGAAGGCCACAAGTGAGTTCTTGTTATGTTCTAGCCTAAAATTAACCTTTAGGCAACTGATTCGGCTCCCTTATTCGAACTGTTTGTGGCGTAAAGAGCACACTTCGAATCATCCACAACATATAGCGTCAGCGGCCTGTGCGGGTCCTTTAGCTGCTCATTCTCAGGAGGCTACACGATGAAGCGTTTCATTCTAACGGCTTGCGCAGGCCTGATCGCTGGCGCTGTGGCGTCGCCCACTTTCGCCGCCGATTTGTCGCCGCCGCCGTCCTATCAATCACCGGCCTATAAGGCGCCGCCCGACTATTACGTCGCGCCCTTCAACTGGTCCGGCTTCTATATCGGTATCAACGGCGGCTACGGCTTCGGCAGTTCCGAATGGAGCAGCGGGCCGTTCAGCAGCGGAAGCTTCAATACAACCGGCGGATTGGTCGGCGGCACCGTGGGCTACAATCTGCAAACCGGGGTCTGGGTCTGGGGCATCGAGGGGGACGGCGATGCGAGCTGGATCAAGGGCAGCACCAGTGTTGCCAACTGCTTCGGCTGCGAGACACGCAACGATTGGCTGGCCACGGCGCGCGCCCGCATCGGCTATGCCTGGGATCGCTGGCTGCCTTACCTGACGGGCGGCGCGGCCTTCGGCGACGTCAAGATGACGCCGCCCGCGCCCGACACCTTCACGGTGAAGACGAAGGTCGGTTGGACCATCGGCGGCGGCGTTGAATACGGATTCCTCGGCGCCTGGTCGGCCAAGGTCGAATATCTTTATGTCGATCTGGGCAAGGCGGCCTGCGGTTCGGCCTCGTGCTCCGCCGGCGTCGACGTCAAATTCAACACCAGCCTGGTGCGCGCCGGCCTGAACTACCGCTTCTAGGCTTCGCACACCGCCAGACGCCATTATCGACAGCAGGGCCCGGCCACCGCGCCGGGCCCCGTTTTTTTTGCCGCGCGGAGCGGATCGCGCGGTTATCCCCACCGGCGGGCCGCGCGACCGCGGGGGCTGGCGAAACCGTCCCGTTCTCACTACGTTCCTGGGTCTTGCTCCGCGCGGCCGCGTATCGTCGCCGCCGGTGGAATGCTGCGCGCCGAAGGTTCCATGAACGACAAGGCCAAGACCAAGTCCGCCGACGCCCGCGGGATCGCCATCCGCGGCGCGCGCGAGCACAACCTCAAGAACATCGACGTCAGCATCCCGCGCGACAAACTGGTGGTGTTCACCGGGCTTTCCGGCTCGGGCAAGTCCTCGCTCGCCTTCGACACCATCTATGCCGAGGGCCAGCGCCGTTATGTCGAGAGCCTGTCGGCTTACGCCCGTCAATTCCTTGAAATGATGCAGAAACCGGACGTCGACCAGATCGACGGCCTCTCTCCGGCAATCTCCATCGAACAGAAGACAACCTCGAAGAACCCCCGTTCTACGGTCGGGACGGTCACCGAGATTTACGATTACATGCGTCTTCTATGGGCGAGGATCGGCGTGCCCTACTCGCCCGCCACCGGCCTGCCGATCGAAAGCCAGACCGTGTCGCAGATGGTCGACCGCGTGCTGGCGCTCGCCGAGGGCACGCGCATCTATGTGCTGGCGCCGGTGGTGCGCGGCCGCAAGGGCGAATACCGCAAGGAACTCGCCGACTTCCTGCGCAAGGGCTACCAGCGCGTGAAGATCGACGGCGCCTTCCACGAGATCGCCGAGGCGCCGGCGCTGGACAAGAAATTCACCCACGACATCGACGTGGTGGTCGACCGGCTGGTGGTGAAGGGCGATATCGGCACGCGGCTCGCGGATTCGCTGGAGCAGTGCCTCAAGCTCGCCGACGGTCTCGCCGTCATCGAGCTCGCCGACAGCAAGGCTACGGGCGCTGCCGCCAACCGCGGCCGCAACGCCAATGCCGAACGTCTCATCTTCTCGGAAAAATTCGCCTGCCCCGTCTCCGGCTTCACCATTCCGGAGATCGAGCCGCGGCTGTTCTCCTTCAACAATCCGTTCGGTGCCTGCCCGGAATGCGGCGGGCTCGGGCTCGAGCAGCATATCGACGCCGACCTCGTCATCCCCGACCGCGACGCAAGCTTGCGCAAGGGCGCCATCGCCCCGTGGGCGAAATCCTCCTCGCCCTATTACATCCAGACGCTCGACGCGCTGGCGAAACACTACCGCTTCACCCTCGACACCAAGTGGAAGGACCTGCCGAAGAAGACGCAGGACGCCATCCTCTACGGCTCCGGCGAGGAGGACATCAAATTCGTCTATGACGACGGCCTGCGCGGCTACACGACGAAAAAGCCGTTCGAGGGCGTCATCACCAATCTCGAGCGCCGCTTCAAGGAAACCGAGAGCGAATGGGCGCGCGAGGACCTGGCGAAATATTTCACCGACGTGCCCTGCCACGTCTGCCACGGCGCCCGCCTCAAGCCCGAGGCGCTGTGCGTCAAGATCGCCGGCAAGAACATCGCCGAGGTCGCCACGCTGTCGGTCAAAGGCGCAGGCGAGTGGTTCACCGAGCTACCCCAATGGCTGACCCCGAAACAGCGCGAGATCGGCACCCGCGTGCTCAAGGAAATCCGCGAGCGGCTGAAATTCCTCGTCGACGTCGGCCTCGATTATCTGACGCTCGCCCGCGCCTCCGGCACGCTTAGCGGCGGCGAGAGCCAGCGCATTCGCCTCGCCTCGCAGATCGGCTCCGGGTTGACCGGCGTGCTCTACGTGCTCGACGAGCCCTCGATTGGCCTGCACCAGCGCGACAATGCCCGCCTGCTCGAAACCCTGAAGCGGCTGCGCGACCTCGGCAACACCGTGATCGTGGTCGAGCATGACGAGGACGCCATCCGCACCGCCGACCATGTGCTCGACATCGGCCCCGGCGCCGGCATCCACGGCGGCCACATCGTGGCGGAAGGCACGGTCGAAGACCTGATCGCCGCGCCGCGCTCCTGGACCGGCAAATATCTCTCCGGCGAGCTCAGCGTGCCGGTGCCGGAGCGGCAGGCGCGCAACCCGCGCCGCGTCCTGAAGATCGTCAACGCGCGCGGCAACAACCTCAAGGGTATCGACGCCGAGATCCCGCTCGGCCTGTTCACCTGCGTCACCGGCGTTTCCGGCGGCGGCAAGTCGACGCTCTTGATCGACACGCTGTACAACGCGGTGGCGCGCAAGCTCAACGGCGCCTCGCTCGCCCCTGCCCCGCACGACCGCATCGAGGGCCTCGAGCACATCGACAAGATCATCGACATCGACCAGTCGCCGATCGGCCGCACGCTCCAACCCCGCCACCTACACCGGCGCCTTCACGCCGATCCGCGAATGGTTCGCCGCCCTGCCCGAGAGCAAGGCGCGCGGCTACGAGCCCGGCCGCTTCTCCTTCAACGTCAAGGGCGGCCGCTGCGAGGCCTGCCAGGGCGACGGCGTCATCAAGATCGAGATGCACTTTTTGCCCGACGTCTATGTCACCTGCGACGTCTGCAAGGGCAAGCGCTACAACCGCGAGACGCTCGAGGTGCTGTTCAAGGGCAAGTCGATCGCCGACGTGCTCGACATGACGGTGGAAGAGGCGCTGGAATTCTTCAAGGCGGTGCCGCGCGTGCGTGACGTGCTGGCGCTGCTGCACCGCGTCGGCCTCGACTACATCCATGTCGGCCAGCAGGCGACGACGCTCTCCGGCGGCGAGGCGCAGCGCGTCAAGCTCGCCAAGGAGCTGTCCAAGCGCGCCACCGGCCGCACGCTCTATATCCTCGACGAGCCGACCACCGGTCTGCATTTCCACGACGTGGCGAAGCTCTTGGACGTGCTGCACGAGCTGGTCGAGACCGGCAATTCGGTGGTGGTGATCGAGCACAATCTGGAAGTGATCAAGACCGCCGACTGGATCATCGACCTCGGCCCGGAAGGCGGCGACGGCGGCGGCGAGATCGTCGCGCAGGGCACGCCGGAGGATATTGTGAAGGCGAAGCGGAGTTACACGGGGGAGTTTTTGAAGCCGGTGCTGGCCCGGAAAGAAGCCAAACGGAAAAAGGGTCAGCAGGCGGCGGAGTAATGTAAAACCGCGCGCCAAAATGGCCTCCCAAATCGCCAGAATCTCGATAATTCAATGAATTAACTTCTGTTATTTACGCATAAACTATTGTTGGATAGCGTAGTCACAATGGAACAGAGACCCAATATGTTCGAAGAACTCGTGATACCCTGCAGCTTTCACTCGATTGAGTCGATTACGATCACGGCACTTAATACCCCGCTCGGTTGTCGTCTCACTCAAAGGCCCGGCCATGGCTTTAGTAAAGCTCGGTGGCTATCACAAATCCTGCCAACAATTACTACGTAAAGTTTTGCGTCGATGGTAGCGTACTCCTCAATTCTGCCGCCGAACTCGCTCGGGGAGCTTATCCGCCCTATTGCGGATATCTCGGCTTCCGAATTCGAGACTCTGAATTCGGCAGTGACCGGCTCTCGCTCATTCTCACTGAAGAAAGACGAGATAGAACGCTTACGGAATCAACTGCCGCAGGCGGCAGCAAAAAACCTTACTTTTCTTCTGACTGCTTTGTCTTTCATTTTTTCGCATATATCTCGCTTGACCGAAGCAGGGATGCCTTACGGAGAAGCAATCAACGATACTGTTGATGAGCTAAATGGTGACGCCAATTGGGGTGAAAAGAAAGCACAGGTTATCGAACGATTTACGATTCTGTTTCGACCAGAAATACATCAGCGGCTGAGAAAAATTCAGCGGCTTCAAACCGGCTTTCTGCCGAACGCACTTGGATTTGGATCATTCGTTGACGTGCGGCCTGATTTTGGAGACACGCCGGAAGTAACTCGTGTGCAGGGGTATCTGCCGATTGTCCAATTCAGAATTACTACAGATTCCAGTGTTCCGGATGAGAAGACATTCGTATTTCAACTAGATGAATCTATGTTATCGGATCTTAAAAAAACTATCGAAAGAGCAGAGTCTAAAATTTTGGTTCTCAAAGAAAAATCTACAATCGGCACTCAAATATTAAAAGGTGAGGCATGAATCTCTTAGCTCGTGCCGCGCTGCCGTTTGCCATCAAATCAGGCGACGCCATAAATTGGGCATCGAATAGACCAGGGGATGAATACGCCGCATCGCCAGTGGACGTAATACGATCTTTCTTACGCCAACAAGATTTAGTTTATCGAAGCCGAAGCCGGCTGACCGAACTATTCGTAGTCGCTGAGCATGATTGGATTAGTCGATCGCTGGTAGATAACACCGCGTCTTATTTTTTCTACATCGGCATAAACGTACACATTAAACTGCTGGATTGGAGGCCAGCAGCATTCGATCCGGCAGATTTCTCCACCCTGACTTATGATAGGCAATTTATTGCATATGAAGACCCAGAGGATGATGCGCAATTGCATCTTCTTTTGGATGGCACTTTCTCACCAAGCAACGAGTTGATCAGCTTATGGCTGGACTGTGTGAGACTATTTACGCGCGATTCAAACTTAGAACAGATCGGACAAACAGCGTTAGCTCCTTCCGATTTAGAACTGCGGCAAGAGTTCATCCGAACTCTACAATCTACATTGGGTACAGTAGCCCAACAATTGCGGTATGATCAAAGTGAAGATCATAATATTACTCGGCATGGACGATTTACTCAGCGAATGGGCTCCGAATTGAGCGAGCAATTTATGGTCGGCGTATTTGAGGCACCAAAATTTCTTACAGTCCTTGGTGAAGAATTAAGCGCCGCGATAAGCACCGGCGCGTCGATCGAAGGCGCATGGGGTTACATCGCCCAAGATAACCATGGTGATATGATTTTTGTACTCAACCCACCGAAGTTGTTGGCCGACGCTTCTTTTGTACACGCTACGAGAGTCGAATAGAATTGCCGCGCTTCAATTACATTCATCTTTCCGACACTCATTTGTGCGTCCAGCCCAATCGACGCAGCGCGCAGCAACTAATTCGGAGAAATGTTCGATACGCATTAGATACAGCTTGGCAGCAGAGTCACACGCTAGGTTTCCTTTCGGTGATACGGCCAGCCAGCTATTTGCCGGAAATTGCCGCCGGCGCCGCCCAATTTTGTTTCGAAAGATTCCAAATCTTAGACGGCATAATTTTGACAGGCGACCTTGCTACGACAGGCATTATCACCGACATTAATGCGGCTCATTCCTTTGTGACCGCACCTGCAACCGCCGGATTTTACGCTGGATTGCGTACGCCGACGTTAGGATTCATGGGGGCCGATATATACGTTGTGCCGGGCAACCATGATAAATTTAGCGACAGCAAAGGAACACCGAACTGCAAAAATTTCGAGCTCACATTTGAGGCAAATATGCCAAATCTGAACTCTGGGGTTGGTCATTGGGTCGTACAAAAGCAATCAAAGCATCTCGGATTTGTTTATGCAGATTTTTGTCTACAATCTCGTTTAGACGCGGAAGACAAAGTTGTTGGTGCGTTTGGTCAGGGGCGCGTGTACGAAGATGTTTATAGTGAACTTACAAAGAGAACGCTTCAACTTCGAGGAAGCTTTCGTAATATCCCAATAGTCTGGATCATCCACTTCGCACCGTTTGACTGCGGCTATGGTCTTAAACTAAATGAATTTGACAAATTGGTACAAGGCGCATTGCGCCTAAAAGTTGCGGCAACCCTTTGCGGCCATACGCATAAGGCCTCGAAGACAACGTATGACGACCATGTAATTTATTGCGGCGGTTCTGCAGGCTGCGTCGACAGCGAAAATGACTCGCGTATTCATGTGATTCAATTTGACGTCGATGAGCAGTGCCGAATATCCCGAGACAATTATATTTGGGACCGCGGACTTCACGAATTCATACATCACAGCGCCGATTGATCGGCGCACGACGCAAAACAGACATTGGCCTGCAGCCCGTAGGGCAGACGAGCGAAGCGTAATCCACCAGGAGAGCGAGCGCAGCGCTCGCCCTCGTCAAATAAACTTCTCTCCCCTCCCCAAAATCGCCCTCATCCGTTTCTCGCGCGTCTCCGGCTTTTTCGCCGTCTGCAATCGGAACGCGGTCGCATAGACATTGGCGCGGTAGAGCGTGGCGAAGAACGCCTTGGCCTTCGCGTTCCTGGAAAGCGCCGTCAGGAAGTCCTGCGGCGGTTCCGCCTTGCCCTGCGCCTCTGGCCGAACCGTGCGCGGCGGGAACTAAGGCTGCTTGCATGCTGCGGCACCGCCCTACGCCTCACGCCGCGCCCGCCCGCGCCGCTGTCGCTCACCCGCCCCGCTTCACCATTCCCCTCACCCATCCGCCCAGCCACGCCACGGCGGCGAACACCAGAAACATCGGCAGGTAGATGAACGCAAACGTCAGCGGCAGCAGGCCGAAGCCGGTGCCGGGTTTGGCGATCAGCAGCATACCGAGCACATGGCCGGCGACGGTTGCCGCGGCGAGCAGCCAGGGCCGCGCCTGCGTCAACGCGCCCGCGATCAGCACCAGCGCCAGCAGCACCGGCATGCCGATGCTCCAGTAGCCGCCGGTGTCCCAGGCTTCGCGGATCGCGGCGCGGCCGGTGAGCATCGGCAGCGAATACACCGCCCAGGTCATGAAGCCCGCGGCGGCAAGCGCCAGCGCGCCGGGCCAGGATGGCAATCGTCCCATGCCGCGATGTTAGCCGATTCCGCGGCGCCGTTTCAGCGGTCGCTATTTCGCCACGCAGTAAGGCGTGTCGCCGCCGGGGTGGCACAGGCCGGGGCGGCAGGCCGTTTCGCATTCCGGCTTTTTGTAGCCGCGGTCGGCGCAGCCGTTGAGGCAGGTCTGCCGGTCGGTGGTGGTCTGCAGCGCCGCGGCAGCGTCCTGGTCGCCCTTGGCGGCGGCGATTTGCGCGTTCGCGATGCTCATCGCGGCGCCCTTGGCGGCGAAGGCGGGCGCAGGCACGAGCGCGGCGATGACGATGCACAGGACAAAACGCATTATTTGCCTCCCGGTTGGTGCGGCCCGTGGGCGGACCCTTGCACTTAACGCACGAAACGGCATTTGGATGCCCGGCACCGATGGCGGCTTCGTGGCGACGCGCGCAAGGAGGGCGGGAACCGTTGAGCGCCGCCCGCAACGCCTGCCGCAATGGACACACAGCCGGAAACTGGCGATCATGCCGCACCCTTTTTGCGTTCCCCTTGGATCGCGCCATGCGCCGTTTCCTCCTCGGTCTTTGCCTTGTCGTCGCCGCCGCTGCGCCTGGAAACACCGCGCGCGCCGACCCATTGCGCTTTCCGCCGGCGGGCAAGCCCGCTTTCCAGGTCACGCTGCTCAAAGGCTGGCACAGCAAGGCCGACACGCGCGGCGGGCTGCTGCTGGTGCCGCCGCCGCAGAGCCAGCACGCGATGGTCTATATCGCCGTGCTGACGGACGAGACCCTGCGCGGCGCGGACGCGCGCAAGGTCGCCGGCGCGGTCGCCAAGGTCGCCGGCTTTGAACTCAACGATAAGCAGGACCCCGCGCGCGTCTCCGATCCGACCGGCGCGAGGATTTACCGCGGCACCGCGTTTTATGGCAGCATGCCGCCGGTGCGCGGCCTCGCGCGCAAGGCCAAGATCGTGATCTTCCCGCTTTCGCCGAACACCTGGGCGCAGATCTGGGTGATCACGCAGCCGGGCATCGGCGCCGTCGAAATCGCCGCCCTCGAACAGGTGCTCGACGGCATCGCGCTCGTCAACGAACCCTGAGCAACGGAGCAAAACAGTCATGCCGGCCGAAACCGTCAAAATCCCCTCGCGCGAGGGCCGCACGTTCGATTGCTACCTGGCGACGCCGGCGGGCGCCGGGCCGGTGCCGGCCGTCGTGCTCGCCTCCGCCGTGCACGGCGTCGATCGCGACCTGCGCGCGCTCGCCGACGAATTCGCCGGGCACGGCTTCATCGCGGCGGCGCCCGACCTGTTCTGGCGCTCGGTGCCCGGCCCGCTCACCCGCGCCGACAAGCTCGCGACCGAACGCGCGCAGCCGCGCGCCGACAAGATCAAGGCCGGCGAAGCCGACATGGCCGACACGCTCGCCAGCCTGCGCAAGCTTGCCGCGTTCAACGGCCGCGCCGCCGTCATGGGCTTCTGTTACGGCGGCCCCTACGCGCTCATCGGTCCCAATCGCCTCGGCTACGCCGCCGGCATCTCCTGTCACGGCAGCCGCATGCAGGATTATCTCGGCGAACTCGACCGTCTCACCGCGCCGGTCTGCATCGTCTGGGGCGACAAGGACAACCAGGCCCCGCCGGAGGTGCTCGACGCTTTCCGCGCCGCGGCGGCGCGCATGGGCAATCTCGAACTGCACGTTTTCCCCGGCGTGCAGCACGGCTACATGATGCGCGATGCCGGCGCCGCGTTCGATCAGAAGACGCGCGATTTTTCCGTCGCCCGGGCGCTCGCGATGCTCGGCGATCTGCGCGGCGGCGGGCAAGCCATGCGGAAGGCGTCGTGAGCGCGACGGTCCGCGATAACACGGCGCGTCACCGCTTCGAGCTCGACGCGGACGGGCACGTGGCGTTCTCCAACTACAAACGCGAAGGCGGCGCGCTCACCATCCTGCACACGGAAGTGCCGCCGGAACTCAACGGCCGCGGCATCGGCTCGGCGTTGGTGCGCGGTGTGCTCGACATCGCCCGCGCGCAGGGGCTAACGGTGAAGCCCGTCTGCCCCTTCGCCGCCGCCTATATCGCGCGCCATCCGGAATACGCGGATTTGCTGCGCTGACCGCGCCTTGCCCTGCGCGCCTAACGCAATCTTTACCCTTCGGTAAGACATTGGACGCTTGCGCAGGCGGGAGTTGGCGTTGGATATCCGGGCGGGCATCGCGTTTTTCTTCGGCCAGCTGGGCAAGCTCTTTTTTTCGCTCGGCTCGCATTTCTCGCTGACGTCGCTTGGCGCCGCGCTCGCTGTCTCCGTGGTGTTTTTCGTCTGGCAGCGCGTGAAGCGCGGCCGCCGCGTGCGCGCCCGCACCATCCTGCGCGCGCTGTTTCCGCGCCACATCATGACGCACCGCTCCAACCAGGCGGACATCGGCTATCTGTTTTTCAACGTGTTCGTGTTCAGCGTGGTTTTCGGTTGGGCCATCCTCTCGTACCAGTTCATTTCAAACGGCATCATCGCCGCGCTCGTCGCACTTTTTGGCCCGGTCGCGCCGTCGGCGCTGCCTGGTTTCGTATCGCGTTCGATCATCACCGCGATGCTGTTCCTCGCCTACGAGCTCGGCTACTGGTTCAATCACTGGCTCAGCCACAAGGTGCCGCTGCTGTGGGAATTCCACAAAGTGCACCACACCGCCGAGGTGCTCACCCCGCTCACCAATTTTCGCGTCCATCCGGTTTACACCTGGATCTTCGCCAACATCCTCGCCTTCTCCGCCGCTGTCGCCAACGGCCTCGGCAATTACATGTTCGGCGACACCACATATCAATACGCGCTCGCCGACACCAACATCATCCTGGTGCTGTTCATCCACGCTTATGTGCATTTGCAACATTCGCACATGTGGATTTCGTTCACCGGCACGCTCGGGCGCATTTTCGTGTCGCCCGCGCATCATCAGTTGCACCACTCGGCGCATCCAAAGCACTTCAACAAGAATTTCGGTTCGTGCCTGGCGCTGTGGGACTGGATGTTCGGCACACTCTACGTGCCGGCGAAGGAGCGCGAGCCGCTCACCTTCGGCTTTCCCGATCATGCCGACGCGCACACCGTCAAGGGTGAACTGGTCGACCCGTTGATCCATGCCGCGGCGCATCTCAAGCCGCTGCTGCCGCGCCGGCGCGGCGAGCTTGCACCGCTGCCGCTCAGCGAACGCAAATAATCTCGTCGCGCGTCGACCCGGCGCCCCCGCATCGCGCAGAATCGCGTCGACGGCTGAGGCCCGATCCACTACACTTGCCGCTGCCTTGACCCGCACACGGCCGCCCAGCATTGATCGCCCGTCGTGGGCGAGCGCCATCGCCGATCCGGCGGCCTTCGCGCACGAGCAGGCGCGGCTCGAGCGGTTCTGGACCCTGCTCGGGCTCATCACCGACGCAGCCAACGACGGCGACTGGTTCCGCTCGACGCTCTGCGGCCGCTCGGTGTTCGTGCAGCGTTTTGGCGAGGATTTGCGCGGCTTCGAAAATCGTTGCGCGCATCGCTCTTATCCGCTGCGCACCGCCGACAAGGGTCACGGCGTCATCCGCTGCGGTTTCCATCACTGGCAGTACGACAAAGACGGCCGGGCGGTCGGCATACCGCAATGCCTCGAACTATTCGGCAAGCCGCCGCGCGAACTCGGCGCGCGGCTCAATCCGGTCGAGATTGCGACCTGCGGCGCCCTCGTATTCGGCCGCTTCGCTGCCTCCGGCACCGGCGAATCCCTCGAGCATTATCTTGGCGACGGTTTTGCCATCCTGCGGGCCATGACCGCGGGCGCGCGCCCGACGCTGCAACTGACACGCGCAATCGCGGCGAACTGGAAGCTCTGCTTCCACATCACGCTCGACGACTATCACATCGTCGCGGTGCATCCGCATTCGTTCGGCCGCTCCGGCTATCTCAAGCCCGAGCGGGTCCGCTATTTCCGCTTCGGGCGGCACAGCGCGTTTCTCGAAAGCGGGTCGCTCGCCGCCATGGCGGCACAATGCCGCGACGGCAGCTACCGGCCGTCCGACTACCGCATCTTGCAACTCTTTCCCAATCTCGTGGTCGCCCAGCTTTGCGTGGCGCGGACTTGGTACGTTTTTATGCAGCAATACCAACCCGTCACGCACGACAAGACCCTGATGCGGTCGTGGACGTTCCCGACGCCGTTCCCGGCGACGGACACGAACGGGCGCGAGCGGTTGCTGCGGCTTGTGGCGCGGCCGTGGCTGCCGCCTTTCATTCATTATTTCTGGTCGAAGCTCATGCGCGAGGACCACGACGTCTGCGAACGGCTGCAGACGAATGCGCGCCAGATCGACGGCGCACCGATCCTCGGCAAGCAGGAAGAACGCATCGCCTGGTTCGAGGAGGCCTATGCCGAGGCGGTGGCGCACGAGCCGGCTAACCCCGTCCCATGAGAAAGCGCCGCGTCACCGTCAACGACAAGATGCAGAAGGGTTATCGCTACGACCTCGTCGCGCCGCCCGGGCGCGGCTTCGACCCCGACTTCAAGCCGCAATTGACACCCGCCGAAATGCTGCGCCTCGGCGTTTTCGCCGGCAAATACATGACCGACTGCCGCGGCGAATTTCCCAAAAGCTGGTTCGCGCGCGCGAAGCTTGCGGCGGGGCCGCGCGACCCGGCGCTTAATTTCTTCGGCGTCGATGCGAGCCAGCCGCTCGCCGAATGGCGCCGCAAGGGCTGGATTCATCCCGACGACCCGCGCGGCTAGTTCCAATGGTATTGCCGGTATTACCTGGGCCGCCGCCTGCCGGACGAGGATCGCCGGCAGATCGCGCGCTGGAAAGCGATCCGGCGCCACGTGCGGCAGATCCAGAAGCACTGCGAGCCGGGAGACCTGCTGTGCCGGCGCCGCCAGCGCCAGGCACTGCTGCACTGGGCCTATGATAGCCGGAAAATCTAGCGCGCGATGCGGTCGAGCAAATCGGCGAGCGTGCGCGGACAGGTGATGTGCGGATTGTGGCTGGCGTCGATTTCGCTCGTGCCCCAGCCTTCGCGCCCGGCGCGTTCGTAAAACCGGCGGAAGCGATCGTCGGGCGCGTTGCGCGTGCAATAGATGTAGTGACGAGGTAGCGCGAGCGGGCCGCCGCGAAACGCCAGTCTTTGGTCGAAGGTCTTGGCGGGCTGCGGCTTCCGGCGCGGCGCGCACCAGGCGCGATCTTCAGCCGGCGTGTCGGGCGGCATGTCGAACGGCGGGATGAAGCCATCGGGCGACGGCTTGCGTTGCGTCCGCGCCGCCGCCGGCAGCAATTCGACCACGCTGTCGCCGTCGTCGGGCGCAAAGGCATCGAGATAAATCAGCCGCGCGATACGCCCGCGCGCGCGGTCGGCAACGCCGGTCGCCACCATGCCGCCATAGGAATGGCCGATCAGGTTGACGTCCGCCAGATCCTCGAATTCGAGCACGCCTATGATGTCGGCGATGTGGGTGTCGAGATCGATCCCGGCATGCGCCAGATGGCTGCGCTCGCCGAGGCCGGTATAGGTCGGCGTCAGCAGCCGGTGGCCGCGCGCGGTCATCTCCGGATGCATCTTTTTCCAGGCCCATCCGGCGCTCCAGGCGCCGTGCGCGACGACGAAAACAGCCATTGCCCTGCCCTTTCACTCCGCCGCCGCGGTACGCGCGCGCGGCGAGGGATTAGACCAATAGCCGCGCACGAGATCGATCGCCACCACGACAAATCCGGCGGCCAGCACTTCCCAACCCGGCCTGATGCCGGCATCAAAGTCGAATGCCGCGTCGAGCACGCGCATCGGCGATACATGGAACGCTATCGCGATGCCGAACGCCTCGCCGAGAAATGTGAGCAGCGACACTGCGATCGTGAGCGCAAGCAGCGCCAGCGTGGACAGTTCGCCGGCGCCCTGCCACCAGCCCACCAGCCGATAGCCGATCAGCCACAGGAACAGGCTCGCGGCGAAGGTCGGCACCGTGACGTCGGCCTTGGTCTGCTGGAAATAGTGGATCAGCGCCAGAAGCGCGATGGCATAGACCGCCTGATGCAGCCGCCGCCAGCGTACGCCGCCGAGGCGGCGCACCATGCCGTCGGTCGAGGTGGCGGCAAGGCATGCAAGGCCGAGCCAGGCGGTGCCGCCGACGATCAGGTACCAGCGGTGGGTGATTTCGTGCAGCACCTTGCCGAGGTCGAACATCTGGTCGGCGGTAAACAGCGCAAGATGGGCGGCGATGTAGCAAAACGCGCCGACGCCTAGCATGCGGCGCACGTCGATCAGATTGCCGTAGCGCAGGACGCGGCGGAACGGTGTCACCGCCAGCGTCACCCCGAGGAACACCAGCGCCCAGAAGCCGGCGCGGTGGATGAGGTCGTTGAGGGGCCGCGCCCCGTGCAGGATTTCCTGCGTATCGACCAGCGCCTTGGCGAGCGGCAACAGCAGCAGCGCCAAAGTCGCCATGCGCAGCGGCGACAACCGCCCGCGCCGGTCACGCCAAACCTGCCACGCCAATTTCACCGGAGGCTCCAATTATCCGGCTGATAAACCATGCCTTTTCCGCTTTGCATCGTCCGCATAGCGATCATACTGCACCGCACAATTTTACCTCTCGATTACGCGAGATCGTGGTAGCATTTTCCCAGTCATTCGATTCGTCACAACCGATCACAAGGTTGGGCGCAAAAATCGCTGCCTTGCCGGGCAACGATCGACAGCAAACCGCTACGGGACAAGGAGGAGCAGAGAAACCTTTGTAACGCCACGCCGGGCCACTTCGAGGAGGCCATCGATGTCGCGAAACTTGGTACGCTCACTGCTCGTGCTCGTTCTGTCCGTGTTCAGCTCTGCCGCGCTTGCGCACGATACCTGGATCAACCGCGGCTCCTACAGGAACCCCGCGGGCGAATGGTGTTGCGGTGCCGAGGACTGCGGCGTGGTTTCACCCAGCGCCGTCAAAGCCGGCACTGGCGGGTATTCGCTGCGCGGTGCGGTCACCTATGGCGAGGCCGTCACCGGAAACGCGGCCGACGGGCCGACGCACCAGGAGCCGGTGAACGAAGTGGTGCCCTATAGCCAGTCGCTGCCCTCGCCCGATGGGGCCTATTGGCGCTGCAAACGGCCGGACGGCACGCCGCGCTGCTTCTTCGCCCCTCCCCCGGGAAGCTGAAGCGCATTGCTGGGGATTGCTCGTTACACCCGCGGCAGCGGGCGCCCGCCGGCTTTGCGCGAGGGCACTTTCACCCAAGCCTCGCCGTCGAGCACGGTTTCGCCGCCGACGCTGCAGGTGCAGGCAAGCCGCACTCGGAATTTCGCCGGCACCAATTCGGTCACCGCGACCGCCACCTCGACCGTGTCGCCGATCCTGACCGGCGCGCGGAAATTCAGCGTCTGCGAGATATAGACCGCACCCGGTCCCGGCAGCCGCGTGCCGAGCACCGCCGAGATCAGGCTCGCGGTATAGAGCCCGTGCGCGATGCGCGTGCCGAACGGCGTCTTGGCCGCGAAATGCTCGGACAGATGAATCGGATTGCGGTCGCCGGTGACCTCGGCAAAGCCGACCACGTCCGAGGAATCGATGGTCTTGCTCAGCGTCTCGGTCATCCCCGGCGACATGTCCTCAAAGCAAAGCATGCGCAGTTGCAGGATCATCGGACAAAGCCTTTCATCGTGCCGGCCCCGGCCGGCACAGCCACCATAACGCGCCGATCAAGCCCACATTTATCAGCGCCAGCCCCGTGAGAATCGCGATCGTTATATCGGCGCCTTCGGATTGGATCAGCAGCGCGCCGGCTGACGGCGCCAGAGCCTGCACGATCAAGCTCGGGAATGCGAGCTTGCCCATCAGGCGCGGAAACCGAACGGGTCCGAACAGCGCCAGCGGCAGCGTGCCGCGCCCGATCCAAGAAATTCCGTAGCCGGCGCCATAGATCAGGATCACCAGCAGCAGGATCGGAAAACCGCCGAGCAGCATGATGAGGCCGGTCGCCATCAAGGCGCAGCAGGCGATCATCGTCCAGATCGGATGATAGCGGGCGCCGAACAGCCGCTCGACCACGCGCGCGCCGACCTGCGCCGGGCCGAACAGCGTGCCGAGGCTGACCGCCACCGCGTAGTCGACGCCCCTCGCCTGCAAAAAGATCAGAAGGTGCACGATCACGATCGAGCCGACGCCGGCGGCGATCGACAGCACCAGCGCGAGCAGCGCGAAAATCACCGTTTCGTTGGCGATGCGCGAAGGCGCTGCCGGCGCCGGCGCGTCGGCGGGCGCCGCGGTGGCGTGTGCCGATTTGATCGCGCGGCCGATGACCGCGACTTGCAGCGGCAAGGCGACAACGATGTGCAGCGCGGCATAGACAAGGCATGCGTTGCGCCAGCCGATATGCTCGATCATGAAGGCGCTTAGCGGCCAGCACACCGTGCTGGCAAAGCCGCCGAACAGCGTCAGGTTGGTGATCGGACCGCGCGCTTCGCTGCCATACATGCGCCCGAGCGCGGCAAACACCGCATCGTAAAGCCCGGTGCCCATGCCGATGCCGAGCAGTACCCAGGCCGCAAGATAAAACGGCAATGCCGGTGCGAGCCCGATGCCGGCGAGCCCCGCGGCGTAGAACAGCGAACTCGCCATCAGTACCGGCCGGCCCCCGCGCATGTCGATGATGCGCCCGACCTGCGGCGAGATCAGCCCGGCCACCAGCAGGCCGACCGAGGTGCCACCGACCACCCATCCAAGCGTCCAGCCGGTGTCGGCGACGATCGGCCCGGCAAACACCGCGGGGAAATAGAACGAGGTGCCCCAGGCGAGGATCTGCGCGATGCCCAACGCGGTGATGACGATGCGGCGGTCGACCGAGTGTGCCTCTTTCTGCGGTGGCAATGCGCTCAGTCCCTTCCGCTCGTCCTGCAAGGCGGCAATCTACACGAAGCGGCGCCGGTTGGCCGTTGCCGGCCATTGCGCCGGCGCTTGCGCCAACGATCCACCGAAAGACCCGCGCAAAAAATGCGCGAAAACGACCCTTCTCGTTAAGAATCAGTTGCTTAAGCTATGCGTATCTTGCATTGCTGCAGAGCACCATTATTACTTTTCAAGCGGGCCAAGATGCCTATTTTGCGGGGGAACCAAATCACCGGCAGTTGCCGGATGCACGTGAAAGAGGCCCGCTATGCTAACCAACATTGTCCGTTTGCTCCGTCAGTGGAAGCGCTACAACCAGAGCCTGACCGAGCTCAGCCGCCTGGGCGACCGAGAACTCGCCGATATCGGCATCAGCCGCAGCGATATCCCGCGCGTGGCGTGGAACGCGACCCACCGCCGCTAAGCCTGCCCGCGAAATTACCCGAAAACGCCCGCGGCTTGGCGCGGGCGTTTTCGTTTGCGCCCCGTTGCCGTGGCTTTGGCCGCCGCCTAGTTTGCGGGGATGACCCTGAAACCTGTCCACGTCATTGGCGGCGGCCTTGCCGGCTCCGAGGCTGCCTGGCAATTGGCGCAGGCGGGCGTGCCGGCGATCTTGCATGAGATGCGCCCGCTGCGCACGACCGCCGCGCATAAGACGGATTCCTACGCGGAATTGGTCTGCTCGAATTCGTTCCGCTCCGACGACAAGGACCACAATGCGGTCGGACTGCTGCATGCCGAGATGCGCCGGCTCGGCTCGCTGGTGATGCGTGCCGCCGACGCCCATCAGGTGCCGGCCGGCGGGGCGCTGGCGGTCGATCGCGACGGCTTTTCCGCCGCCGTGACCGCGGCGCTTGCCGCGCACCCGCTCATTACGCTCGCGCGCGGCGAAATCCCCCGGCCGCCGGATGACTGGGACAGCGTCATTGTCGCGACCGGGCCGCTGACCTCGCCCGATCTCGCCGCCACCATCCGCGCGCTGACCGGCGAGGAGGCTTTGGCCTTTTTCGATGCCATTGCGCCGATCGTGCACCGCGAATCGATCGACCTCGAGCAGGCCTGGTTCCAGTCCCGCTACGACAAGGCCGGTCCCGGCGGCTCCGGCGCCGACTACATCAATTGCCCGCTTTCGCGCGAGCAATACGAGGCTTTCGTGAATTCGCTGATCGCCGGCGACAAGACCGTTTTCCATGACTGGGAAGCCAAGACGCCTTACTTCGACGGTTGCCTGCCGATCGAGGTCATGGCCGAACGCGGACGCGAGACCCTGCGCCACGGCCCGATGAAGCCATTCGGGCTGACCAATCCGCGCGCGCCCGACGTCAAACCCTATGCGGTGGTGCAACTGCGCCAGGACAACAGGCTCGGCACGCTGTTCAACATGGTCGGCTTCCAGACCAAGCTGAAGCACGGGGAACAGGTGCGCATTTTCCGCACCATTCCCGGCTTGCAGAATGCTGAATTCGCCCGCCTCGGCGGCCTGCACCGCAACACCTTCCTCAATTCACCCCGCCTGCTCGATGCGACGCTGCGGCTCAAAGCCGATCCGCGCTGGCGCTTTGCCGGCCAGATCACCGGCTGCGAGGGCTATGTGGAATCCGCCGCCATCGGTTTGCTCGCCGCGCGTTTCGCCGCCGCCGAACGCCGCAACGAGGCGGTCGTCCCGCCGCCGCCGACCACGGCGCATGGCGCGCTGCTCGCCCACATCACCGGCGGCCATATCGAAACCATCGACGCCGGCCCCTCCTCGTTCCAGCCGATGAACGTGAATTTCGGCCTGTTCCCTCCGATCGCCGCGCCGGAAGCGCCCCCGGGCCGCAAATACGGCCGCGGCTCGGCCAAGAACCTCGCGCGCAAGTCCGCGCTGAGCACGCGCGCTCTCGCCGATCTCGAAATCTGGATCGCCGGCGCGTTGCCCGCGGCGGCGGAATAAATGGATTTAGGAACTCTCGGCGAAGTGCCAATGTTTTGAAGCCGGATACCGTTGAACACCTTTCCGCAATCTGAAATGATTTGCGGTGGAAGGGGTTGAACATGGGCGAAAGCGTCGTCGGATTGAGCGACATGCTCGCCAAGCAGTCGGCGGTCAATGAGTCCGGCGCGCTTCGCCACGATCCGATCGACGGCGTCCGCTTTCGCCCCACGCGGCCGGTTCCGCATGAGGACGGCCACTTGACCGAAGTGGCGCGCGCAAGTTGGGATATTTTTACCGCGCCGATCGTCCAGGTGCACGTCACCACGACCTTGCCCGGCCGGATTCGCGGCTGGGGGTTTCACCAGGAGTCGACGGACCGGCTTTTCGTGGTATCCGGCCTGGTGAAGATCGTGGTTTACGACGGGCGCAAGAATTCACCCAGCTTTGGAAAACTGAATGAATTCACCGTCAGCGAGCGGAATCCGGGCCTGCTGCTGGTCCCGCCAAATCTCTATCACGGCTGGAAAAATATCGGGACATCGGAAGCGATCGTCATCAATATGCCCGATCGCATGTACAATTACGAAAAACCCGACGCCCTGGATATGCCTTGGGACTCCGAGGCCGCCGCCCGCGTCATCCCGTATCGATGGTGAGCGCAGCGACCCCGGCAATTACGGTTGTCATTCCAACTTACAATTGGAGCAGCGCGTTGCGCTGCGCGATCCGGTCCGTGTTGCTGCAAACGGTTCAGGACTTCGAAGTCCTCATCGTCGGCGACGGCTGCACCGACGACTCGGCAGCCGTGGTCGCCGAGTTCGGCGACCCGCGCTTGCGCTGGCACAATTTGTCGCAGAATTACGGTTCGCAATGGGCGCCGAACAATTACGCCAACGAAAACGCGGCCGGCGCGTGGATCGCCTATCTCGGCCATGACGACATCTGGTATCCAACCCATCTCGAAGCAATTTTGCGAACGGCGCAGAAAACCTCCGCGCCGATTGTCAGCAGCGTGATGATCATGATCGGCCCGCCCGGCACGGGCATTCGTCGCGTAGCGGGCGTGTTTCCAACCGGAACTCTCTCCTCCCAAGACTTCGTGCCGCCGTCGGCCTTCGCCCACAGGAAGTCGGTCGGCAAAGCCGTCAAATGGCGCGATCCCCACACGATCGTTCCACCGACCGACGTGGTCTTCTTGAGTGAAGCGGCGGCAATCGGGAAAATTGAATCCACGGGCGAATTGACTTGCTTCAAGTTCAACGCCGCATGGCGGCGCGACGCCTATAAGACCCGGTCGGTCGCCGAGCAGGAAGCCATGCTGAAACTGATCGAATCCGGCGTGGATTTTCGTCAGCAAGCCTATCTCGAGCTGGTCGAGGCGTTCGTCGCCGGAAAAGCTGAGTCAACGCGGATGCCACAAGCCAAGGGCCTGCCCGAAGGCTGGTTCGACAAGGCAAACCGGCGGTTCAAGGGGCTGGATAGCCGGCACGACGACGCCACCTTACGGCATATCGATACGAATGTACGGTTCGACATGGCCGGCCAGGACATGCCGTTCGAGTGGCATGAACTGGAAAGCCATCCGCAGTTCGGCTCGTTTCGCTGGACCGGCCCAAGCCGGCGCGTGACGATTGATCTGCCCGTTGTCGTCGATCGCGATCTTGCCGCGCGCATCCACATTCTCAATGCGGCCGGCAACGCCCTCAACACGCTCAAGCTGTCAATTCACGAACGGCCGATTGCATACCGCGTGAGTCGGCTTGCCGGCGGCTCGCATCTGGTCGAAGCGCATATAAGCCGCGCCGCAATCACCGGTCCCCAGCGTGATTTCGGAATCACGCTGGAAATCGAGAATACCGCGCGGCCGATGGACCTGTCGCCGACAAGCGAGGATTCCCGATGGTTGGGGCTTGCGGTGAACTGGGTCGAGCTCGAACCGGCGTGAGCCCGGTTCGCCGCGCGCCTCAGGCCTTGAATATGCGCCGCGGATCGCGCGCCGCGCGCCACAGCAGCCATTGCCGTCGCAGAGGCGACATCGCCTGCGGCCGGAACGGCGCATAGTTTGCGCGTTCCATGGCGCGAAGCTGCGGACCGGCCGATGCGACCGGGAGAAAGGCCGGCATTATTTCAGCCGTCGCCGTCCGCAGTTTCTCCTGCGCGGCCGCAAGATGTTTGCGGACAACGCCACGCATCTCGGCGAGCGCGGCCAGCAACGGCGCGGTCACCCGTTCGGCGAAAATATCGGCCCGCTTGACCGCGTGCCGCTCGAGGATATCCAGCGGCACGTAAAGCTGCCGCCGCGCCGCGTTGCGCCCGAAATTGCGCAAGATGCCTACGGTGGCAAAGGCAACGCTCGCATCCAGCGTGAACAGTTCGCCCGCCACGGAGCCGCCCCCCAGAATCCCCGCCGCCATGGCAAAAATCGGCGATTGCGTGCGGATCGCATAGAGTTCGAGCGCATCGAGGCTCGCCATCGGCTCGTCGTAAAGATCGAAGGTGCGCGCCTCGAGCAATTCGAGCAACGGCGCCGCCACGAAGCCGTAGCGCGACAAGGTGGCGCGGAGCGCCGCCGCGACCGGATGCGCGGCCGCTTCACCCTCCCGGTCGCCGGCGAGCACTTCGCGCCACCATTGCAGGCGGATTTCGCCCGGGATTGGCTCCCGCGCGAGATCGCGCACGCGCGAAACCTCCACGTCGAAAGCGTAAAGCGCGTAGAGCGCGTCGCGATGGTCGGCCGGCGCGAACAGGCCCGCCAGATAACGGTCCCGGTCGGCCTCGCGCACCAGCGCGGCGCAATGCTCGAAATTGTTCATGCGCGCAGTCTAGATCAATCGACCGCGATCAGTCCCGCCGCCACGCGGCGCTTTTCCTCGAACAATATATTGTAGGTCTGCGCCGCGGGGCCAGTGGCCAGGCAATCGACCGAAATCGACAGCGCGCGGAAGCGCGCCCACAGCGCTTCCGGCAACACGAAGGAATTGCGCCCGCCGCCGATCAGGAACAGGTCGAGCGCCTCCGCCCGGGCAAACACCGGCGCCAGTGTCGCCTCGCTCAATTCGGCGACGGTTGCGACCGGCCAGGCCCATATGCCGTCCGGCAGGCAGAGCAAGGAACCGCGATGCGACATGCCGCCGAAGCGAAAGCCGCCATTGCCGTAGGAATCGATCGTTGCCGGGTTCGGCAGATGCGGGGCATCGGCGCCGCCCGCCATGATCAGGGCTTTTCGTTTTTCGTCTCGGCGCGGGTGATCGCGTCGGCGCCGCGGCCTACTCCGAGATAGATCAGGATCGGCGAGGCGATGAAAACGGACGTATAGGTGCCGACCAGCACCACGCCGAACATCATGGTGGCGGTGAACGAGTGGATGGCCTGCCCGCCGAACAACAGAAGCGCGAGCAAGGCCAGCGATACGGTGACGTGGGTGATCACCGAGCGCGACAGCGTCTGGTTGACCGAGGCGTTGAGCAGTTCCGGCATCGGCATTTTCTTGTAGCGGCGGAGCATTTCCCTGATCCGGTCGTAGATGACGACCGTATCGTTGAGCGAATAGCCGAGGATCGTGAGCAGCGCCGCGATGCTGGTGAGGTCGAAGTCTATCTGCGTCACCGACATGAAGCCGATGGTGAGCACGATGTCGTGCACATTGGCGATCATGGCGCCGAGCGCGAACTGCCATTCGAACCGGAACCAGAGGTAAATGAGAATGCAGAAAATCGCGAGCCCCAGCCCGATCACGCCGTAGGACAGAAGCTCGCCGGACACGCGCGGCCCGACCACCTCGACGCGCCGGTAATTATAGGCGTCGCCCAGCGCGCTGCGGGCCTTGGTCACGGCCTGCTGCTGCGCCTCGTCGCCGCCCGGCTGCTCGGCGATACGGATGAGCACGTCGTTGGGCGCGCCGAATTGCTGCAACTGGACCTCGCCGAATCCGAGCCCGCCGAGCGTCGCGCGCATTTGCGCGAGATCCGCGTCGCCCGCCTTGGTCTGCACCTCGATCAGCGTGCCGCCCTTGAAGTCGATGCCGAAATTCAGGCCGTGAAAGAAATAGAGCGAGATTGCCAGGATCGACATCAGCGCCGAAATGGGAAAGCTGATGCGCCGGAAGCGCATGAAATCGAATTTGGTGTCGTCCGGTACGATGCGAAGCAGGCGCACGGGCATTTCCCCTTAAATCGGCACGCGTTGGGGACGCCGCCAGCGCACCCAAGTAGCGACGATCAACCGTGTCAGGGTGAAGGCAGTGAACACCGTGGTAATGATGCCGATACCGAGCGTGACGGCGAAGCCGCGCACCGGGCCGGTGCCGATATAAAACAGCACCGCGGCGGCGATGAAGGTGGTGATGTTGGAGTCCAAAATGGTGGCGAGCGCGCGCGAGAAACCGGCGTCGATGGCGTTGATCGGCGTGCGGCCGCCGCGCACCTCCTCGCGGATGCGTTCGTAGATCAGCACGTTGGAGTCGACCGCGATGCCGACCGTGAGAACGACGCCGGCGATGCCGGGGAGTGTCAGCGTGGCGTTGAGCAGCGACAGCACGCCGAAGATCATGCACACGTTGATCGCCACCGCGACATTGGCGAACAGGCCGAACAGCCCGTAGGTTGCGAGCATGAAGACAACCACCATCAGCGCGCCGACATAGGAGCTGACCTTGCCCTTGGCGATCGAATCCGCGCCGAGGCCGGGCCCGACGGTGCGCTCCTCGATGATGGTGAGCGGCGCCGGCAAGGCACCCGCGCGCAGCAGGATAGCGAGGTCGTTGGCGCTCTGCACGGTGAAATTGCCAGAAATCTGTCCCGAGCCACCAAGGATCGGCTCGCGGATAACCGGCGCCGAGATCACCTCGTTGTCGAGCACGATGGCGAAGGGCTTGCCGACATTCTCCTGCGTCACCTGGGCGAATTTGCGCGCGCCGGAGGTATTGAAGCGGAACGACACGATCGGCTCGCTGCTGCGCTGATCGAAGCCGGGCTGCGCGTCGGTCAGATCGCCGCCGGAGACGAGGACGCGCTTCTCGACGAGATAAGGCGTCTTCGGCTGGCTCGCACTGTAGAGAAGATCGTCGTCCGGCGGGATGCGGCCCTGCACGGCCTGTTCCGGCGAGGCGCCGGTGTCGACCATGCGGAAATCGAGCTTGGCGGTCTTGCCGAGCAACTGCTTGAGCCGCGTCGGATCCTGCAGGCCGGGCACCTGTACCAGAACACGGTCGGTGCCTTCGCGCTGGATCAACGGCTCGACGGTGCCCAATTCGTTGACGCGGCGCCCGATAATCTCGATCGATTGGTCGACCGCCTGGCGCACGCGCTCCAGGATCGCCGGATCGGTCTGCGTGAGGCGGATCAGCCCGCCGGGCTCGCTGGTCACGTCGAGGCTGCGCTGACCGGTGGCGCTGAGGATACCCCCGAGCGGCTGCGACAACGCTCGCAGCTTGTCCAATGCCTGGTCGGAATTGGCGCCCTCGCGAATACGCACTTCGACGCCGTTGCCGCGCACCACAAGCCCGGTATAGCCGATGCGTGCCTCGCGCAGGACGCGGCGCACGTCGTCGCGCAGCGTCTCCAGCATTTCCTTGCGCACCGCCTTGGTGTCGACCTCGAGCAGGATGTGCGAGCCGCCTTGCAAATCGAGGCCAAGCACGACGTGGCGCTGCGCCCACTTCGGCCAGCTCTGCACCATTTTCTCGGGCAGGAAATTGGGAACGGCGAACAGGCAAATGAACAACGCCGTGAGAACGATCGCCGCCGCTTTCCAGCGCGTGAAGTAAAGCATTTGATCCCGACTTAGCTGCGCGATATTCCGGTTTGAAAGCCCGGCTTGCGGCGATCAGGTCGCCGCCGCCTCGTCCTTGACCGGCTCACCCTTGGCGCGAACGTCGGTGACCATCTGCCGCATCTGGCGAATGCGCACGTCGTCCGCAATTTCGATTTCGATCTGGTCATCGTCGATCACCTTGGTGACCTTGCCGACCAGCCCGCCATTGGTGATGACGGTATCGCCCCGCCGCACATTCTTGACCATTTCCGCGTGCTGCTTCACCCGCTTCTGCTGCGGGCGCAGGATCAGGAAATACATGATGACGAAGATCAGCGCGAACGGCAGCAGCGACATCACCATGCCGCCGCTGTCGCCGCCTACCCCGCCGAACAGCGAGCCTTGCGCAAACGCCGGCGAAATGAACATCGAAGCTTCCCTTGCGTGGTTTAAGGGCTCGCCGGCCAGCGTCTCCGGCCCGGCGGCGAATGCGTAAATTCGCGCGGACTATAGCGGCCGCCGCTCCAATTGCAACGCCGCGCGACCCCCGGAAACCGGCGATTTTTGGCCTCTTTTGCAGGGGCCCGCTTGCAGGGGCAAACCAGGACCGCTAAGAGCAGCGCACTTTCAAAAAAGCAGTCCCATGGCGAAAACGACATCCAAACCGCCGCGCGGTCCCAAGTCCAAGCCGAAGCACGCCGCCTCCGGCGACGGCGACATGCTTGCGCGCATTGCCCATGCGCTCGAGCGGCTGGCGCCGCGACGCGCCGCGCTGCCGGACCTCGCCGCCGCCGACGCCTTCGTCTGGCAACCCGACGGTCGGCGCCTTGCCCCGGTCAAGCGCGTCAACCGCGTCGAGATGTCGCTGCTCAAAGGCATCGATCGCGTGCGCGACGTGCTGGTGGAGAACACCGAGCGCTTCGCCAAGGGCCTGCCGGCGAACAACGCGCTGTTGTGGGGCGCGCGCGGCATGGGCAAGTCGTCGCTGGTCAAGGCCGCGCATGCCGGCGTCAACAAGGCGCTTGCGCATCGCTCGACCGGCGGCCCGCTCAAGCTGATCGAAATCCACCGCGAGGACATCCAGAGCCTGCCCGACCTGATGGCGATCATCCGCGGCGCGCAATACCGCTTCATCGTGTTCTGCGACGACCTGTCGTTCGACGCCGAGGACACCACCTACAAGTCGCTCAAGGCGCTGCTCGAAGGCGGCATCGAAGGCCGACCCGACAACGTGATTTTCTACGCCACCTCAAACCGCCGCCATCTGATGTCGCGTGACATGATGGAAAACGAACGCTCGACCGCGATCAATCCGGGCGAGACGGTCGAGGAGAAAGTGTCACTGTCCGACCGCTTCGGACTATGGCTCGGCTTTCACCGTTGCAGCCAGGACGAATATCTGGCGATGGTCGACAGCTACGTCGCGCACTACAGGATCCCGGCGCGCGGCGAGGCGCTGCATCACGACGCACTGGAATGGTCGACCACGCGCGGTTCCCGTTCGGGGCGCGTCGCCTGGCAATTCGTGCAGGATTTGGCCGGACGGCTCGGCGTCGCAATCAAGGATTAGGCACGGCTTTAGGCACGGCGCGCCGGCGCGGCCCGGATTTCGCGCCTTTGATTAGCCTTGGCCGATGCAGTAAACTTTTTTCCTTGCGCAAATATTGAAGCAGGCTGCGGCCGCATGGGTATTGGGCGAATTCTGCTTTACACGGTCCTCGCCGCTGTCCTTGCCGCCTGCGCGGCGAGGATTCCGGTCGAGCCAGCGCCCGAAGCCGCCGCGACGGCAACCGAGGAGCCCAATCCCTCCCCGCCCGCCGAGGAGGCCGCGCAAGACGAGCCGCCAATGCCGGCGGCCGAACCGGCGCCGGAATCGAGGGCCAGCGTTGCGGCAAAGCCGCCGGCCACAACGGGAGCGAAATCCGCTGACGCCCCCAGGCCGAAACAGACCGCCTCCGGCAAACGGTCGCGCAAGCTCGGGGCGAATGTGTCGACCCCGAATGTCGGCTCAGCGGAATGGAAAAAGCAAAAAGCCGAAGACGAGCGCAAGGAAGAGCACATTAAACAGGTGATCGACGGGATTTGTTCCGGCTGCTAACTGCCGCAGCCTTCCCCCTCCCCTGCAACGCAATCGGCTCTCAGGCGCCGCCGAGATACTTGATCGGATCGACCGGGGTCGAGCCCTTGCGGATCTCGAAATGCAGTTGCGGCGAGGTCACGTTGCCGGTCTGCCCGGCATGCGCGATCACCTGGCCGCGCTTGATGGTGTCGCCGCGCTTGACCAGAAGCTCGCTGGCATTGGCGTAGGCCGACACGTAGCCGTTGGGGTGGCGGATCAGCACCAGGTTGCCGTAGCCCTTCAACTCATTGCCGGCATAGGCGACGACGCCGTCATCGGCGGCCTTGATCGGCGTACCTTCCGGCACTGCGAGATTGATGCCGTCATTCTGCGCGCCGTTCGGGCGCGCGCCGAAGGCGGCGATGATGCGCCCCTTCACCGGCCAGCGAAACGACGGGATGCTGCCGGCAGCTTCCGCGGTATGGGCGACGGGTTCGATCGCCTGATGCTCGGGCGTCGCCATACGTGCGGTCTCGACCGGCGCGCTGGCGACCTTCTGCACCGGCACCGTCCGCGGCGGCGCGACACGCGGCGCCTCGGCATAATGCTCGGCGACCGGCCGACCGCCCGGAATCGTGAGACGGTCGCCAATGCTGATCTTGGCATAGGGCTTGATATTGTTCGCGCGCGCCAGCGCCGTGAGCGTGACGCCGTGCCGGTGCGCGATGCCGATCAGGCTCTCGCCCGGCTCGACGATATGCACGTTGGCGCCGGCGCGCGGCGCTGCCGCGGCAACCGGGGCCGGCGCACGCTCGGCGCTCGCCGGGACATAACGCGGGATGACGACGCGCTGGCCCGGCCTGATCGAACTGATGCGATTGGTCTCGAGGATGGCGGAGGCCGGCACTCCGTATTTGCGTCCGATGCTCTCGACCGTATCGCCATAACCGACCGTTACCGGCGAGCCGCCGTCCCAGGTCCAGTGGCCTGCCGGCGCCGGCCGTTCCACGACCGATCCCGTGACCTCGGATCGGTTGGGCCGGTACGCGCCCAGCCCCTGCGCGCCATAGGCAACACCGTTGCCAGAGGCGGCAACGGTCGCGGGCCGGCTTGGCGCCGGCAGCGGCTGGGATTCGACGCGGGCACTCGATGCCGGGCGCGTCCCGATCGAGCCGGTGGTTTCCTGCGGCGGGATCGGCCTTGAGTTGCTGGCGACCGGCCCGGATTCAAATCGCGCCGAATTCGAACAGCCGGCGACGGCGAACCCTACCAGAGCGAGAACGGCAACGCGCGGCCAGGCACGCGAGCAAGACGGCACGTTGGAACGCTGCATTTGGTTACTCACTGGTACGCGACAATCGTAGAGTTCGAAATAAAGCAGCAGCGAGTAAATAAGGTTTTAAGAATTAGCGGATCGTTACGCGCACCGATGGCAAGCGCCAAAATGGCACAGACCGCGCACCGTACCGGAAAGTGAAAACCGGCTTTCGCAGCGGAAACGTCACAATTCGCGCGCCTGGCCGGGCAATAGCGGCACAAAACGCACCGGGATCAGCTCTTCGCGCGCTACCCCCGTTTGCGACTTGGTAAGCTTGACAATGTGTTGCGCTCCGCCGTGCGGTCCGAGCGGCAGCACCATCACACCGTCGTCGGCAAGTTGATCGATCAGCGCCTGCGGCAGCGTCTCGGCGGCTGCGGTGACGATAATGCGGTCGAACGGCGCCTTTTCCGGTACGCCGGCAAGGCCGTCTCCGGTCACGACCTCGACATTGTAGTAGCCGAGTTCGCCAAGCCGTGCGCGCGCCTCATCCGCCAGCGTCCGGTAACGCTCGATGCTTACCACCTCCCGCGCCAATCGCGACAGCACGGCGGCCTGATAGCCGGAGCCGGTGCCTATTTCGAGCACGCGATGGTGCGGGCGAACCGCGAGCTGCTCGGTCATGAAGGCCACGACATAGGGCTGGCTGATGGTCTGCCCGCAGTCGATCGGCAGCGCCTGGTCGGCATAAGCACGCCCGGCAAAGCCGGCGCCGACGAAAAGATCGCGCGGCACCTCGTCCATGGCGCGCAGCACCGCGTGGTCGCCGATGCCGCGCCGGCGCAGCGTCAGCAGGAATTCCATGCGGTCTTCGGCTTGCTCGTCGGCGGAGCGCATTGGCACAGCCTGTTCCCCTTGCCTCAAATTTAGCACGATCCGCGTCAATTCATGTAGACTCGATCGGTCGGGCGCGGCACCGCGCCAGCACAAATTCCGTTGGGAGTGGCAATGCCGCAGCCGGCGATGACGATGCCGCGATTGCTCGTGGTCGAGGACGAATATCTCATCCGCATGTTGCTCGAGGACATGCTCGCCGAGCTTGGCTATCAGGTGACGGCGGCGGTCGGCGGCATGGCGGAAGCGAAGGACCACGCCGCCCATGACGACCTCGACGGCGCCATTCTCGACGTCAATCTCGACGGCGAGGAGAGCTATCCGATAGCCGACATCCTCGCCAAACGCGGCCTGCCCTTCGTTTTCGTCACCGGCTATGGCGAGCGCAACCTGCCGGAGAACTATCGCGACCGCGCGGCCTTGCAGAAGCCGTTCCAGGCCGAGCAGCTCAAGGCGGCGCTCGACGCGATATTCGGCGCGCGCTAGCCGAACAATTGCGCGAGCTTGGTCAGGAATGGCTCGTCGGTGAGGTCGAGCCGCAGTGGCGTGACGGCGATGCGATTTGCGTTCAGCGCCGCGAGATCGGTTCCGCTGGCCGCGCCGGCAAGGCCGCCGCGCCCGAACGCGATCCAGTAATACGGATTGCCGCGGCCGTCGCGTCGCGGATCGATGCGCAGCAGTTCCTGGTCGCGCTTGCCCTGCACGGCGACGGTGACGCCGGCGACCTGCTCGGGCGGACAATCGGGAAAATTTATATTGACCAGCACGTCGCGCGGCAGCCCCTCGCCGAGCACGCGGCGGATGAGATCGGGGGCGAATTTGATCGCCGTCTCCCAATACGGCTTGTGCCGGTTGGCGGCGGCATAGGCCTGCGACAGCGCGAACGAGGGAATTCCGAGGACGGCGCCTTCCATGGCGCCGGCGACCGTGCCCGAATAAGTGACGTCCTCGGCGCAGTTGCGTCCGCGATTGACGCCGGACAGCACCAGGTCCGGCATTTCCTTCATGATGTGGCGCGCGCCCATGATGACGCAATCGGTCGGTGTACCCTTGACCGCGAAATGTCGTTCGCCGACTTCGCGCAGGCGCAGCGGATCGTTGAGCGAGAGCGAATGCGACACGCCGGACTGGTCGGTCTCCGGCGCCACGATCCACACTTCCCCGGCAAGCGCGCGCGCGATCGTTTCGCACGCCTCCAGCCCCGGCGCGTGGATGCCGTCGTCATTGGTGATGAGGATGCGCATGCGCTCTTCCTTACCTCACCCGCTTGCGCGGGAGGAAGAATGCGCGCGCAGCCGCCTTTCAACTTTCATCAGCTCGCTTTCTCGATCTTTGTCATGCCGCTCATATAGGGCTTGAGCGCATCCGGCACGGCGATGGCGCCGCCCTCGTCCTGATAGTTTTCCATCACCGCGATGAGCGCGCGGCCGACCGCGACGCCCGACCCGTTGAGCGTGTGCACGAAGCCCTTCACTTTGCCGTCCTTGCCTTTGTAGCGCGCGTTCATGCGCCGCGCCTGGAACTCGCCGCAGTTCGAGCAGGAGGAAATCTCGCGATACATGTTCTGTCCCGGCAACCAGACTTCGATGTCGTAGGTCTTCTCCGACGGGAAGCCCATGTCGCCGGTGCACAGCGTGACCACGCGGTAATGCAGGTCAAGCTTCTTCAGCACCTCTTCGGCGCAAGCCAGCATGCGCTCGTGCTCGTCTCTGGATTTTTCCGGCGTGGTGATGGAGACGAGTTCGACCTTGGTGAACTGATGCTGGCGGATCATGCCGCGGGTGTCCTTGCCGGCCGCGCCCGCCTCGGCGCGGAAGCACGGCGTGCAGGCGGTGTAGCGGCGCGGCAGCGTGTCTTCGTCGACGATGGAGTCGCGCACGAGATTAGTGAGCGGGACTTCGGCGGTGGGGATGAGCCAGCGCCGACTATCATCTTTTTGTATGTTTAGCGCAGCTACGAAAGCGGCGCTCGCTTCCATTCGCACAAATTGAGTAAACGCTTCGGTGCGGTCTTTTGGTTCGACTGCATTCCTGTTCGAAGCTTCATACCAATTATCGAAAGCGTCATTCCGGCTGTTGGAAAGCATTTGAGACGTAATACTTTTATCTGCCGCGCGTTGTGCGCGTTCGATTAAGATCGCGTCTGAGAGAGCCGTTTGGAATTGGTCGTCCTTAAACTTCGGCAACTGCGCCGTGCCGAACATCACATCGTCGCGCACCAATAGCGGCGGACTGACTTCTGTATAGCCATGCTTCTTGCTCGTGTGCACATCGAGAAACAATTGCCCGAGCGCGCGTTCCATGCGCGCGAGACCTCCCTGCAAAACGACAAAGCGCGCGCCGGAGAGTTTGGCCGCCAGTTCGAAATCCATCTGGCCTAACGCTTCGCCCAGTTCAAAATGCTGCTTGGGAGTAAAGGCGTAATTGCGTTTCTTGCCCGACTGATGCCGCTCGACATTGCCGGAAGCATCCACGCCGTCCGGCACGTCGTCGGCCGGCGCGTTGGGGATTTGCGCCAGTTGCTCGTCGAGTTCGTCGGCGAGTTTCTTCTGCTCGATTTCCAGCGCCGGCAGTGTGGCCTTCAGCTCGTTCACCTCCGCCATCAGCTTCTGCGCGGCGGTCTCGTCCTTTTTCTTCTTGGCCTCGCCGATCTCCTTGGAGGCCGCGTTGCGGCGCGCCTGCGCCTGCTCGAATTTGGTGATCGCCGCGCGCCGCTTTTCGTCGAGCGCCAGCAACTTGCTGGACAGCGGCTCCAGCCCGCGGCGCTTGAGCCCGCGGTCAAGGTCTGCCGGATGCTCGCGAATCCATTTGATGTCGTACATGGCGGTGGCTTCTAGCACGTCATGTGCGGGCCTGCCCGCGCATCCATCGAAAGACGGCCTGGATTCACATCGGATGGATGGCCGGGTCAAGTCCGGCAACAACCGAAAACCGCTTTATTCCGCCGGCTTGGTGCTGGCGTCCTCGGGCGGGGTCGCCGCTGCCGCCGCCTTGGCCGCTTCTTCGGCCGCCGCCTTTTTCTCGACCATCCGCACCGACCAGATCGAGCCCTCGAACAAGAGCATCAGGGGTACGGCGAGCGACATCTGGCTCAGCACGTCGGGCGGCGTCAGGATCGCCGCCAGAATGAAGGCGCCGACGATGAAATAGCGCCGCTTCGCCTTGAGCTGATCGGAGGTGACGAGCCCGACGCGGCCGAGCAGCGTGAGGATCACCGGCAACTGGAACGCGACGCCGAAGGCGAGCACTAGCGTCATCATCAGCGACAGATATTCGCCCACTTTCGGCATCAGCGAAATCGTCGCGTCGTGCGCGTCCCCCGGCTGCTGCATGTGCAGCGAAAAGCGGATCAGCATGGGGAACACGAGGAAATAGACGACCAGCGCGCCGAGCGTGAAGAAAAACGGCGTCGCGATCAGATAAGGCAGGAAAGCCTTGCGCTCATGGCGATAGAGCCCGGGCGCGACGAACATGTAGATCTGCGCCGCCACCACCGGGAACGACAGGAAGGCGGCGCCGAACATGGCGAGCTTGAGCTGCGTGATGAAATATTCGAGCAGCGCCGTGTAGATGAATTTCGAATTCTCCGGCCCGGCCACCCACACGAACGGCCACACCAGCACGTTGTAGATGTCCTTGGCGAACACGAAGCAAATCGCAAACATCACGCCGAAGGCGAGCAGCGCCTTGATCAGCCGCGCGCGCAGCTCGACCAGGTGCTCGAGCAACGGCGCCTTGCTGGCCTCGATCTCGGCTTCGTCCTGTTCCGTCTTCATCCGCCGCTCCCGGCTTTCTCGGCGGGCGGCGGCGCTACGGGCGCGAAATCCTCATGGCTGACGGTCGCCGGCGGCTGCGGCAGCGGCACGTCGATTTGCGGCAGCGGTGGCGCGGGCTCGGCTGCGGTCGCCGGGCTTGCGGCTTCGGCGGTGGGCGCCGGCGGCGCCGCGCCGTCGGCCATCGGCGAAGCCGGAAAGGCGGTTTCGACGTCCTTCTGCACGTCGGCGAGCGGGTCCATGTTGGAGAACTCGGCGACCGAGCTTGAAATATCGTCGGCGTGCTTCTTCAGGTCGGCGAATTCGGCCTCGCGCAACGCTTCCTGGAACTGGCCCTGGAATTCGTTGGCCATGCGGCGGACCTTGCCCATCCACTGGCCGAGCGTGCGCAATACGGTCGGCAACTCTTTCGGCCCGATCGCGATCAGCGCGACGATGCCGATGACGATGAGCTCGCCCCAGTTGAGACCGAACATGGAAAGGTCAACTCCAGCGCATGATCCCGAAAAGGGGAACCCGGCATTCGGGCAAGATCATGCACAAGCAAAATGCCGGCGTCCGTCCCCGCTCCACACTGCCGCGGCTACGAACGCGCGCGTTCGGCTTCGGTCTTGCTCGCGCCGGCGGCCTGATTATCGATGGTCTTGGCCGGCTCGGGCTTGGCTTGCGCGGTGTCGTCTTCCGACATGCCTTTCTTGAACGCCTTGATGCCTTGCGCGAAATCGCCCATCAGGTTGGACAGCTTGCCGCGCCCGCCGAACAGCAGCATCACCACGACGATGACGATCATCCAGTGCCAGATACTTAACGAACCCATTGGCAAACCCTCCGCAGCGGCGGCGTGAAGCGTTGCCCGCCCCGCCTGTGATTTGAATTCAAACTATGCCCCGCAGGCGGCAAAAACAAGGACTTCGGGCTTCTGCGCCTCCGCCGTAATGTCGCGGCGCGGGCGATATTCGCCTTAAGTTCCACTACGTTAGCCGGGGGCAGCATTAACCAAGCCCGGCACTGGACGATAACGATGAGTTTTTAGCCGCGCAGCGGAGGCCGCTCGTTGAGAACGAGCCAATAGAGCCCAAGCTGCACGACCGCCTGCACAAATTCGGCGAAGTTCACCGGCTTGCGCACGTAGCTGTTCGCCCCGAGGCGGTAGCCGTTGAAGCGATCCTCCTCTTCCACCGACGTCGTCAGAATGACCACCGGCACGAGCTGCGTGCGCTCGTCGGCGCGGATGCGCTTGAGCACCTCGTGACCATCGAGCTTGGGCAGCTTCAAATCGAGCAGGATCAGTTCGGGAAGGCGTTTGCCCTCGTGGTTTGCCGTATCGAACAGGCAATCGAGCGCCTCAACGCCGTCGCGCGCCACAATCACCCGGTTGGCGATATTCGCTTTCTTCAGCGCCCGCAGCGTCAGGGCTTCGTCGGCGGGATTGTCCTCGACGAGCAGGATCGTTTTTTCGGCGTTCATGCGGCGGCTTCCGTTTTCGATTGTGGACGCTGCTCCTCGAGCGTGAAAAAGAACGTCGCGCCGCTGCCGACGGCGGCTTCCGCCCAGATGCGCCCGCCGTGGCGGCGGATAATCCGCTGCACCGTCGCCAGGCCAATGCCGGTGCCTTCGAATTCGTCTTTCGGATGCAGGCGCTGGAACACGCCGAACAGCTTGGCGGCGTAGGACATCTCAAACCCGACGCCGTTGTCGCGCACGAAATAGACCGGCGGGCTGCCGCCGCCGACGCCGACTTCGATGCGGGCGTCGTCGCGCTTGCCGGTGAATTTCCAGGCATTGCCGAGGAGATTTTCGAAGGCAATCGTGAGCAAGCGGTCGTCGCAATGGGCGACGATGCCGTCGGCGATGAGGAACTCCGCGCGCCGTTGCGGCGCGCCCTGCTTGAGGCGGCGGGCGACGTCCTTGGCCAATGCGCTCAGGTTCGTTTCGCCGCGATCGAGTTCGCCGCGGGTCACGCGCGACAACGCCAGCAGGTCGTCGATCAGGCACGCCATGTGTTGCGCCGCCTCGCGCACATAGCGCAGATTCTGTTTTTCCTCGTCGCTGAGCTTGCCGCCGCAGTCTTCCAGCAAAGCGAGGCTGAAGCCGTCGATCGCGCGCAGCGGCGCGCGCAGATCGTGCGCGACCGAATAGCTGAACGATTCAAGCTCTTCGTTCTTCAATTCGAGCTGTTCGGCCAGTGCCGCCCGCGATTCGGCCGCCTCAAGCGCCGCGCGCGCCTCATTGGCCTCGTATTCCGCGCGCAGCAGCCGCTCGCGCACGGTGCGATGCTCGTCCTCGAACTGCTTGCGCCTGATCTGCGCCAGCACGCGCGCCCGCACCAGATCGAAGTCGCTCGATTTCGCGATATAGTCGTCGGCGCCGGCGCCGAGGCCCTGGATCATCGCCTCGCGATCGTCGACCGACGTCAGCATGATGACGGGAATGTCGCGCAGCGCCGGCACCGCTTTGACTCGATGACAGGTCTCGCGCCCGCCGATGCCCGGCATGAGCAAATCGAGCAGAACGCAGTCGACCTGCTGCACGCTGAGCAATTCGAGCGCCTCCTCGCCGCAGCGCGCGAGAATCAAATCGTACCCCTCGGCGCGCAAGGCTTCGGCAAGCTGCTGTAGATAGGTCTCGCTGTCGTCGACCGCGAGCACCTTCTTCGGCCCGAGCAGGCTGGTGGTGGCGCGGACGGCGCGCTGCTCGCCGGCGCTGCGCAGCATGGCGCTGATCCGCGCGAGGATCACGCCGACATTTTCCTCCTTGATGGCGAACGCATCGGCGCCCGCGTCAAGCGCGACCAGTTCGGCGCTGCGGTCCTCCGACCCGGTCAGCAGGAAGCACGGCAGGCCGCGCAACGCCGCGTCGAGACGGATACGCCTGATGAAGGTTGCCCCGTCGATGCCCGGCAAGGCGCCGTCGACGACGATGCCCGTAGGCCGCGAATTGGCGGCAACCCGCAGGCCCTCCTCGCCGCTCGCCGCGACGACGACGCGATAGCCGAGACTTTCCAGCGCTTCCCTGAGCTGCTCGCGGAAGGTCACGCTGTCGTCGATCAGCAGGATGGTTTCCTCGCCATGCGCGGCAACGCCTTCGCTCCGGCGCACAAGCTCACGGGCGCGCTCGACAAGATATGTGGGATCGTATGGCTTTCCGACATACTCGTCGGCGCCGGTCGCAAGCCCGCGCACCCGGTCGCGCACCTCGGTTTCGGTCGACAGCATCATGACGGCGGTGGCGCCGGCCGAGGGCGTTGCGCGAATCTCCTTCAGCAGTTCGACGCCGTCGCCGTCCGGCAACAGCACGTCGAGAATAACCAGCGCGAATGGGCTTGCGGCCAGCGCCTGCCGCGCCTCGGCGATGCTGGCGCAGGCCTCGGCCTGAAGGCCCGCTGCGTTGAGCAGTTCCTGCAGGCTCATGCGCACGGTGAGGCTATCGTCGACGATGAGGACCGGGCCGCTCATGCGACGGGCTCGAGCGCGGCGCTTTGCAGCGAAACGAGGCGCGGACCGACATCCTTGAGCGGCAAGATGCATCGGGCCGCGCCCAGCATCGCCGCCTCGCGCGGCATGCCGTAGATGATCGAGGTCGCTTCGTCCTGCGCGATCGTCATGCCGCCGGCCTCGCGAATTTTCAGGAGCCCGAGCGCGCCGTCCGTGCCCATGCCGGTCAACAGGCAGGCGGCGGCGGATGCGCCGCAGTCGAGCGCAATCGATTCAAACAGCACGTCGACCGACGGGCGGCACGAATGCCGTTCGGCATCCCCGGTGAGATACATCCGGCGGCCACGCACCACCAGATGCCGATCGGCGGGCGCAACCACTACTTGGCCCCTCGCCTCGCCAAGCGAGGCCCCATCCGCCGCCTGCACGACGCGGCGTTCGATCTGGGCATCGAGCCAATCCGTGAAGGCCGATCCGAACGGGGCGTTCATGTGTACGACGACCAGAACCGGAATCTGAAAATCGGCCGGCAACGCGCGCAAAACCTCGGCGACGGCGCCCGGGCCGCCGGTCGAGGCGCCGATGGCGACGACATCGATCGGCTCACGGCCGCGGCCTTCCGCAAGCGGCCTGCCGGCGGCATTGGCCGGCGGCGGTTTCGGACAAAGCCGGCCGCGCGGGTGCGTGATGACCCTGATCCTAGCGACAAGCTTGACCGCCGCGATCAAGCGCTGCTCCCAGACGCCCTCGAATTCCGTTCCGGTCGGCTTTTCCAGAACGTCCACGGCGCCGGCGGCAAGGGCATCGTAGATCTTGAACAGCTCTCCGCGGTTGACCGACGCGGACACGATCAGGATCGGCGTCGGCTGATGCGCCATGATGTATTCGGTGGCGGCAAGCCCGGTCATGATCGGCATCATCATGTCCATGGTAATGACGTCCGGCCGCAACGTGCGGCAAAGCTCGACCGCGCGTTTGCCGTCCTCGGCCGCGCCGACGACTTCGATGTCGGCGTCCATCGCCAGCGCATCGAGCAGACGCCTGCGCACCGTCGGCGAATCTTCAACCACGAGGACGCGAAGTTTCGCCATCGGTCAGGCCGCCATCATCGGCTGGATCATCTTGAGCAGCTCGGCCTGGTCGAACTCGCTTTTGACGATGTAGCCCTGCGCGCCGACGTCGCGTCCGCGCTTGCGATGTTCCGGCTCGGCAAGCGAGGTCACGAGCACCGCCGGGATGTCGCGCGTTTTCACATCGGCGCGAAGGCGCTCGATGAAGGTGAAACCGTCCATTCCCGGCATTTCGACGTCGACGAGGATGAGGGCGTAGCTCTTCTGGCGAATTCGCTCGAGCGCCTCTTCGCCGGAGACGGCGGTATCCACGCTGTAGCCGGCGGATTCCAGGATGCTTTGCTCGAGCATCCGCGTGGTCAGCGAATCGTCGACGACCAGCACCGGGCGCTTCCTTGCGTCGCCGTCGCGGCTGTTGACGCCGCCGCGGCGCGCGGCCTCGACGAGCCCGTCGGGATCTAGCAGCAATTGCGGATTGCCCTCGGAATCGAGCGAGGCCGCGGCCACGATCGCGCTTGCCGCCAGGCGCGCCGGCAGCGGCCGCACGACGATCTTGCCGTTGCCAAACAGCCGATCGACGCCGATCGCCGCAAAGCCGCCGGCCCCGGCCACGATCACGGCGGCCCAGTTCCGCCCGAGCTGCCACGGCGCACCGTCGAGCGCGGTGGCGAGCGGAATGAATGGGATGGCCTTGTCGTTGTACAGGATCGAGGCGCCGGGCGCCGCGACGGTGATGTCGCTTGCGGCAAGACGCCGGGTGCCGCGCACGGCGCCGAGCGGAATGGCGGTGGTGCGATCGTTGCCGGCCGCGACGACGTTGAGCGCCTCGATCGACGACAGCGACGGCGGAATGACGATCTCGAACGTCGTCCCCTGGCCCGGCGTGCTGCGGCAGGTGACTTCCCCGGCGAGCCGTTCCACCGAGTCGCGAACCACATCGAGGCCGATCCCGCGCCCCGCCTCTTCGGTGACCGCATTGGCGGTACTGATGCCCCCGCGCAGCAGCAGCCGCATGATGTCGTCGGGGCGCTCGCCCGATGCGCCGGCAAGGCCGCGCTGGGCCGCCACGCGCCGCACGGCGTCGAGATCGACGCCGCGGCCGTCGTCGCTGCAGGCGAACACGATGCGGCGGTCGCGCCGCGACACCGACACCGCCACTTTGCCAGCGGCCGGCTTCCCGGCTTTGGCGCGATCGGCGGCCGGCTCGATGCCGTGCGCCACGGCATTGCGCGTGAACTGCACGAGCGCCCGCTGGATCGTGTCGATGACATGGGCGTCGAGACGAATCTCGCCGCCGGCGCAGGAGAATGCGATCTGCTTGCCCATGACGCGGGCGGTATCGCGCGCCAGCCGCTCGAGCGTGGTGAACAGGCCCTGCGCCGGCACCAGACGCAGGCGTTCGGCTGCTTCGCGCAATTGCCGCAGTTCGCGATCCATCTGGTCGATGACGGCGCCGAGATTGCGCTCGACGCCGCCAATCTTGCGACGCATGTCCTCGGCGACCGCCAGCCGCCGCCTGGCCTGCGAAGCCGCACGGCGGTCGTGCTCTTTCGCCTCGTAGACGGAAAACTGCGACATCAGCAGATCGGCGGTTTGCCCCACCTGCTGCACATCGTGCGCGGCCGACCGCAATCCGTTCATGAGGGCGTGCGCCTCGACGATCCCGTTGAGCACCGCGTCGGTTTCGGCGAGGTCGGCGCGGATGGTGCGCGCGACGTCCTCGGCGGCGGGCTTGCCGGCCGCCGCAACCGCCGGATCGGCCTGCGGCGTCAACGCGGCAAGGCAACCGTTGATCGCATCGACGTGACCGAGCACGGCGTCGATCGCGTCGCGCCCGATGCGCGCGCCGGAGGACCGCAATGGCGCAAGTGCATCCTCGATCGCGTGCGCACGGTTGGCGATCTCGGCCTGTTTCACCACGCGCGCGGCGCCCTTGAGCGTATGGGCGAGGCGGAGCAGCCGTTGCACGGCCGCGTCGCCGCTGTCGCCCTTCTCCAGGTCGAGAATGTTGCGCGAGAACTGCTCGACGATCTCGCGCGCTTCCGGGCGGAAATATCTGTAGGGGTCCTGCGCCATGCCTAGGCCGCCATGTGGGGCCTGATGATGCGCAGCAGGTTTTTCGACAACGAGGCCATCTGCGAGACCGTTTGCAGCGTCTGCCCGGCGCTCGTCTCGGTCTCGACCGAAGCCTGTGTGACGCTCGCAATGGCGGTGTTGACCTGCTCGACCGCGCTTGCCTGCTGCTTGGTCGAAAGCTCGATCTCGCGCGCGGCGTCGGTGGTCGTGCCGACGAGATTGGCGATCTGCCTGAAGGTGGAGGCAACGTCGTCGAACTGGCGCGTCCCGGCGTCCACCGCCTTCGATCCGGTTTCGGTCGCCATCACCGTAGTGTTCACGGCGCTGCGCACGTCGTCGATGAGCGTACGCACCTCCTTGGTCGAGCCGCCGACCCGGTCGGCGAGCTTGCGGATTTCTTCCGCGACCATGGCGAAACGCTTGCCGGCCTCGCCGGCGCCCGCCGCCTCGATCGTCGCGTTGATGGCGAGAATGTTGGTCTGCTCGGCGAGTTCGGAAACGATGTCGAGAACGGCGCCGATCTGCTGCGATTTCTTGCCGAGTTCGAGCATGTGGGAGACGATCTGGTCGACCTGGCGGCGAATGCCGGTGATTGACTCGTGCGTCAGGTCGACGGTGCCGTGGCCGGAACGGGCGGAGTTCGCCGTCTGCTCGGCATTGTGCGCGACGCGCTGCGCGCTTTCGGCGATCTGGCGCGAAGTCGCCAAAAGCTCGCTGATCGTCGTGCTGATCTCGGCGATTGCGGCCGCCTGCTCCTTGGCGCCGGCGGCCTGCTGGTTCGCGGCCGCCTGAAGCTCGGATGACGAACTCTGCACCTGCCCGACCGCCCTGCCGATCTGGTCGGCAAGCGAGCGCGAGATGAACCAGCCGATCGCGGCGACGGCGAGCGTGCCGATGAGGCCGCCCCAGACGATGATCCATAACGACTGGTTGGAGGCCGACCGCGCCTCCTCGGTGCGCTTTTGCAGGAGCGACGCTTCTTCCTGCTCGGCTTCGCGCACTGTCGCCCGAATGCGGTCCATCGTGCGTTTCGATTCCCCCGTGGCCACCGCCTTGGCGGCGGCATCGAGGCCCTGGCCGCGGCGCAGACTGATCTCCGCCAGGAATTGTTTGAACTTCTCTTCAGCCAGCGGGGCGAGGCGTGCGAAGCGCTCCTGCTGACGCGGATTGTCGGCCGTCAGCCTGGTCAAATCGGCGATGAGCGCCGGAATGGCGGCAACGCCCTTCCTGTAGGAGTCGAGGAAGGCTTCATCGCCGGTGATGATGAAGCCGCGAACCCCGGACTGCCCGTCGAGAAATCCGTCGCTGAGCTCGGTGAGCTTGTCGCGCACCTGATAAGTGTGACGGACCCACTCGTCGCTCTCGATCTGCCGGTTGACGTTATAGTAGGCGCTGATCGCGATCATGATGAGCGTGATCGCGGAAAGGCCGAATCCGGCGACCAGCCTCTTGCCGACGGTCATATTTGAAAACATTGCCAGCTCCTCTTCGCGTTTGTCGGGTCCCGAATTGCGATTTCAGTTTTTGATGGCGCCGATGACGGACGAAAGATCGACGATGGGCCGCATGACGCCGTCGATCGGCACGAGGTCGCGGGTGAACCCCGCTCTTGCATCCGCCTGCTGCGGCTTGATCGCGTCCGCCGGTATGCGCATCTGGCCGACGAACGCCTCGAATGAAAATCCGATCGCGGCGGCGGCGGCCACGAACAGCCAGCGCGACGCCGGCGCGGCCGTCTCGCCGATCAGGCTTTGCAGGTCGTACACCGGAATGATCGCGCCGCGGAAACCGGCGATGCCGATCAAAGCCGGGTTCGCACCCGGCACCGGCGTGATCTTCCTGTCGACGAACAGGCCGGCAATCTCGGAAAGCCTCAGCGCAAAACCGTTCGCCCCCAGGCGAATGGCGAGCAGGTCCACCATCGCCGCGCTGCCGGCGAATGCGGGCTTGGCGAAGCCGCGGTCGAATTCCCGGCGCATTTGGCGCGAGCGTTCGGCGATCGCAGAGGCTGCGTCCATCACACCGCCTCCCCGCATTCCTTGAGCGCCGACTGGCACAACGCCACCAGCGCTTCCCGGCTAAAACCGCCGCCAAAGAGTTGCAGCCGCGCGGCGTCTTCGCGTTCGAGCAACTCCAACGCAAAGGCGAACTCGCGGCGCGCGGCTTGCCGGTCGCCGGCGCGGCGCGCCAGCACCCCGAGATGCAGCCGCGGCATGGCGAAAGACGGGTCGCGGCCGGCGGCGGCGCCATGATGTTCGATCGCCTGCGCTGCGAGCCCGACATGCTCGCGGCACAGCGCCAGAATGTAGTGCGCGCCGGCATTGCCGCCGTCGATGAGGAGCAGACGCGAGGCGGCTTCATCGGCCGCTTCGAGCCTGCCGCATTGCGCCAACAGCATGGCTTCGAGCAGCAACAGGTCGGGCTCCTGTTTCGTTGCGCCCGGCGCCGCCTGGACGTGCCCCAAGGCTTCGGCAAAACGCTCCTGCCGCAACAGCTCGAGCGCGCGCGTCTGATCGAACGGCGCGGCCACAACATCATCGCATTCAGACACTTGCGACATCGGCACGAGCGCGGCGACGCGCTCGCTCGCCCGGCGGATCTCGTCGAACCAGGCGACATCCTCATCGCCGCGCGGGAACGCCCGCGCCGGCGATTGCCGCGGCGTGAACGGGATGACGCAATCCGAATGCGTTTCCGACCCCTCCTTGAGCTGGTGATAGAATGTCTGGTGCGAATTGCGCAGGTGCAACTGATCGGAAACGCCGCGCAGCGTTTCGGCGTGACCGAGAAACAGATAGCCGCCCGGCGCGAGCGAGCGCGCGATGCGCGCGATGACCGCGCGCATCTGTTCCGGCTCGAAATACATGAGGACGTTGCGGCAGAAAATCACGTCATAGCCCGACGGCAGCCACAGACCGGGATTGTCGCCCGCGAGATTTCCCCGCTCGAACGAAACCATCGCGCGAATGCTTTCGTCGAGCACGACGTCGCGCCCGTCCGCGCGAAACCATTTTGCCCGCGTCTCGATCGGCGTTTCGCGCAATGCCCAGGTCGAATAGCGCCCGCGCGCGGCCTTTTCCAGCGCCGCCGGATTGAGGTCGACGGCGCGTATCGCAATCTTGCAGGACGGGTCCTGGATCGTTTCCCTGGCGACGATCGCCAGCGAATAAGCCTCCTCGCCCGACGAGCAGCCGGCCGAGAGCATGCGCAGCACATTCGGCTGCTTGCCGTGGCGCAACCGCTCGGGCAGCACGATCTCGGCGAGCGCCCTGAATTGTTCGTTGTTGCGGAAAAAATAGGTTTCGCCGACGGTCAGTTCCCTGCCGAGCGCGGTCAGCTCATCGGGCGCCGGCTCGTTTTCCAGCGACCACAGATAAGCGTCGCCGTTGGCGCCGCGGTCCTTCAGCCGGCGTTGCAGCACCTCGCCGAGAAAGCCCGACCGGTTATGGTCGAAGCGCAGCCCGATCCGGCGGCCGATGGCGCACCGGAAGCGTTCGAGATCGCTTGCCGTTGCCGCCGCGGTCACGCGCTCTCCCTTTCGGCAATACAGGCGCGCAGCGCGTCGTCGGGAACGGCGCGCGCGGTTTGCAGGAAGAACACCAGTTCCTCGTCGAGTGTCTTCATCCCCGCGATTGTCCGCGCATCGCGCAGCAGCGGCGGCAATTCGTCGAGCTCTGCGGCCGCGATCGCCCGAACCCCGTCGACCGCATCGGCCAGCAATGCGACCGTCCGCGTCTGCGTTCGCACCGTCACCAGCCGGTCGCCTTGCGCGGGCTTCTCGTCGAACAGCATCGCGGCGTCGACAACCGGCGTCGGCGTTCCCCGAATGACGCACAACCCTCGCACCATCGCCGGCGCGCCGGCGACCGGTTCGACCGGCAGCATCCGCATCGTCTCGATCACGTCGGCGACCGGCAGCGCGAAACGATGGGTGGCGGCGCGGCACAACAGCCAATAGGGCGAGGCAGATTTGCGCCCGTCATGCATCGCCATCGCAGCCTCGCGCGGTGCTTCGCCGTTTATCCCCCCGACATCTGCTGCCATCGCACGCACCCGCTTTGTGAAACCCGACGACGCGTTTTTATTTTCGCGAGATTGCTTAGTCCGCAATTCTTAATAGTTGCGCATACGTGGAAGTGCCTACGCGCGCCGCCCGATGAGAAAAATATTCGAATTGGTTTTTTCATACCGTCGCGCGCAAAATTTTTCGCGCGCGCGATCTGAATTTTTCACGGAGGCAGCACCGTTATACCTTCGCTTAACGCGGCCATAACCGCTCCGCCCGAATGTCGCTTCGACCAGCGCGGCGCGTGCCGCGACAGTCGTTGCGCAATCGGGTGCCGCCCATGCGACAATCGCTCAAGGCTTTGATCGTCGACGATCGGGAGCACGACGCCGCCCTGCTCGTTCGCGCGCTCAAGCGCGGTGATTTCGATCTGACGTTCACGCGCGTCGACACCGAGCCCGCCATGGTCGCCGCGCTCGCCCGGCAATCCTGGGATATCGTGTTCGCAGACTATTCGATGCCGCATTTCAATGTCGAAGGCGCGCTTGCGGTCGTCGCCGAAGCGGGCCTCGATATCCCCTTCATCGTCGTGTCCGGATCGGTCGGCGAGGAAACTGCCGTCGAAGTCATGCGCGCCGGCGCGCACGACCTCATTCTCAAGCACAATCTCAAGCGCCTGACGCCCGCCGTCGAACGCGAGCTGGAAGCCGCAAAGACCCGCCGCGAGCGCAAAGCCGCGGACGCCGAACTCGATCGCGAGCGCGAGCATCTCCGCCAGCTGATGCGCGGCGTGCCCGATGCCATCTGCTTCAAGGACACCGAGCGCCGCTATGTCAGGCTTAACGACCGCGAAATGCAGAACCTCAACGTCCCGGACGGCGCGCCTGTCATCGGCGAAACGGCGGACCGGTTTCTGGCGTCCGGGCCGGCCGCCAAGCGGCGCGCCGACGAAGAATATGTGCTGGCGACAGGAGAAGCGCTGGTCGACCGCGTCGAAAGGCATGTTGCGCCCGACGGTTCGGTGCGGTGGTTGTCGGCGACCGTCGCGCCGACCCGCGGCGAATTCGGCGGGGTCGTCGGCATCGTCGAGATCGCGCGCGACATCACCGAAAGCAAGCGCCAGGAGCAATTGAAAAACGAATTCATCGCGACGGTCAGCCACGAATTGCGCACGCCGCTGACCTCGATCATCGGCTCGCTCCGCCTCATCGAGAGCGGCGCCGCTGGGCCGTGTTCCGACACGGCGACGCGGCTGTTCAAGATTTCGCTCGAAAATTGCCGGCGCCTCGTCGCCATCGTCAACGACATCCTCGACATCGAGAAGATCGACGCCGGAAAAATGACGTTCACCGAGAAGCCGGTCGATGTGCTCGCGCTTCTGGATCAGGTGGCCCAGGCCAACCAGGGAATGGCGGCGCAACACGGCGTCGCCGTCCGCCTCGATCGCGCCTCGGCTGCGGGCAGCATTTCGACCGATCCGGACCGGCTCACGCAGGTCATCACCAATCTGGTGTCGAACGGCATCAAATTCTCGCCGCGCGGCGCGGACGTGGTGCTCAGCGCCGAGACGTCGGAGGATCGCGTGTGCATCAATGTCCGCGATCACGGGCCGGGAATCCCGCCCGATTACAAAGACCGGATTTTCGAGAAATTCGTCCAGGTCGATGCGACCGATCAGCGGCGGCGCGGCGGCACCGGGCTCGGCCTGAGTATCGCGAAACAGATCGTCTCGCAGCTCGGCGGCAGCATCGGATTCGCCGACGCCCCCGGCGGCGGCACGGTTTTCACGGTCGGGCTCAAGGCCGCGCAGGCTGGAACGCCGTTGCGCTGATCGCGCCCCGCCTTGGCTTAGCAGACAACGGCGCGGGTCTATCCAGCTATTCGTTGCGCGACGATGGCGGCGCCAGCCCCAGATCGAGATCGCCGGGTTCCAGCGGATCCTCGTCGTCGCGCAACGTGCTGTCGTCGGACGGCATCGGCACCGCAAAGCCCGGCGGCAGATTGCCTTCCAGCAAGCCGGCGCCCTTGAGTTCGTCGAGGCCGGGCAGATCGCCCACCTCCTCCAGCCCGAAATGCGTGAGGAACTGTTCGGTGGTGCCGTAGGTGATCGGGCGGCCCGGCGCCTTGCGCCGTCCGCGCGGGCGGATCCAGCCCGTGCGCAACAGCACGTCGAGCGTGCCGGCGGCCGTCACCACGCCGCGGATTTCCTCGATCTCGGCGCGGGTAACCGGTTGGTGATAGGCGATGATGGCCAGCGTTTCGACCGCCGCGCGCGACAATTTGCGCGTCTCCACCGTCTCTTTGGTGAGCAGCCAGGACAAATCGTCGGAGGTACGGAACATCCACTTCTTGCCGACGCGAACCAGATTGACGCCGCGCGTCGCGTATTCGGCCTTGAGGGCGGCGAGCGCCTGCTTGACATCGACATCGTTGGGCAGTCGGCGCGACAGTGTCGCTTCGTCGAGCGGCTGACCGGCGGCAAACAGCAGCGCCTCGAGCAGGCGCAGCTCCTCCGGCCGCGCCGCCGCGGCAACGGGCGGCTCCGCCGCAGCCGCATCGTTGTTTTGCACAATAACGAGCTTCTTGGCCACGCTCGGCATCGACTCTTTCCCCTTATGCGTTTTCTTGCGCGTCATGCGTCGCAGCGCTTCCGTTCATGCCGACCCGCTTGCGCATATAGATCGGCGCGAACGATTCCTTCTGATGAATCTCGGCAACCCCTTCCCGCACCAGCTCGAGCGCAGAGGCAAACGAGGACGCCATTACGGTGGACACCAAAGCCGGCTCGACCATGTAGGAAATCAGGAAAGCATCGATGCGCGACCAGTCGTTCGACATGCCGATCAGCCGTTCGAGCGCGGCGCGCGCTTCGGCGAGCGACCACACCGTGCGCTGCTTGAAGCGCACGCGCGAAAGCGCGCTGCGCGCGCGCTGGGTGGCGTAAGCGGAAAGCAGGTCGTAGAGCGTGGCGGTCCATTCCGGCTGCTTGATCTCGTCGATCGGCTCCGGCGCGCCGCGCGCGAAGACGTCGCGATTGAGCTGCGGCCGCCCCATCAGGCGTTGCGCGACGTCGCGGAACGCCTCCAGCCGGCGCAGGCGATGGGCCAGCGCCAACGCCATGTCTTCCGCGCTCGGTCCCTCGCCGGGCGCCGCATCCGGCAGCAACAGGCGCGATTTCAGATAAGCAAGCCACGCCGCCATGACTAGGTAGTCGGCGGCGAGTTCGAGCCGCAATTGCCGTGCCGCCTCGATGAATTGCAGATACTGGTCGGCGAGCGCCAGGATCGAGATTTTCGCCAGATCGACTTTCTGCGTGCGCGCCAGCGCCAGCAGCAGGTCGAGCGGGCCCTCGAACCCTTCGACATCGACGATCATCGCCGGCTCGGTGGTGCCGCGGTCGGCTTGCAGCGTGCTGTCGAATTCCTCGGGGCTCATGAACCGGTCATCCGTTGCGGCGGCGGCGCGTCGGCGGCCACCATCTGCGTGAAAATCCTGCGCGCGGCATCGACATCGAAGGCTTCCGGCGCCGCGCGTCGCGCCAGGGCGGCCGCGGCGCGTTTGGCGGCGGGGCCCGCGAGCGGCGGGGCTTCGCCGGCGACCGCGGCCATTTCCGTCAGGTTACCGTTGCAATGGAGCACAAGGTCGCAACCGGCGGCAAATGACGCGCGGCTGCGCTCGGCAATCGTGCCGGAAAGCGCGTTCATGGAAACGTCGTCGCTCATCAGCAGGCCCTGGAATCCGATAAAGCCACGAATCACTTCGCCCACCATTGTGACCGAAGTGGTCGCGGGTGCGACGGGGTCTATGGCGGAAAACACAACATGTGCGGTCATGCCGAGCGGCAGGCCGGCCAGGGGCCGGAAGGCCGCAAAGTCGGCGGCTTCGAGCGTCGCCCGGTCGGTATCGACCACCGGCAGTCTGTGGTGGCTGTCGGCCGTGGCGCGGCCGTGGCCGGGCAGATGCTTGAGCACCGGCAGCACCCCGCCCGCGAGCAGGCCCTCGGCAACCGCCGCGGCAATTGCCGCGACCTTGCCCGGTTGTGACCCGTAGGCGCGGTCGCCGATCACCGGGTCGGCGCCGGGGCAAAGAACATCGGCCAGAGGAAGGCAATTCACGTCTATCCCAAGAACCCTGAGTTCTGCCGCGATCAAATGACTTCCGAGCCGGGCAGCGGCAAGGCCAGAGGTAACCTCTCGGTCGTAGAGCGCTCCGTAGCGGGCGCCCGGCGGAAAGGCCGGCCAATGCGGCGGGCCCAGCCGCTGCACCCTGCCGCCTTCCTGATCGACCAGCACGGGCGCTTCAGAGCCGACGGCGTCTCTAAATGATCGAACGAGTTCAGTTACTTGCTCAGGCGTACTAACGTTCCTCTTGAAGATGATCAAGCCCCAGGGCTGCGCCTGCCGGACAAACGCGCGCTCGCTGGCGGTGATGGAAAGCCCGCTCAATCCGGTAATGAAGGCGCGTGCCGTCATCGGCGCGGATTAGCCCGTGCCCGCCGTAAGTTCAAGCAACGGCGCGCTAATTTCGCTGGATAAGGCACTGCCCGCCGGCCGCCTTGAGGTCGCTGCAAAGTGAATTCGCCTCATTGGCGCTGGCAAAGGGTCCCACCAGGGCGCGGAAGTAGGTTCCCTTGGCGCCCAGTTCCACCTTGTGGATGACGGCCTGCCGGCCCCCCAATTGATTGGGATATTTGGCCTGCAAGTTCCGGAATGCGGCCTGCGCATCCGCCTCGCTGCGCTGCGAGGACA